>ENA-USUG01001091-USUG01001091.1-human-gut-metagenome-genome-assembly--contig:-NODE-1091-length-46778-cov-61.372326_pt1 | contig 46778 bp, 52 predicted proteins | sample MGYA00250059_ERZ773394 | MGnify/ENA primary metagenome ERZ773394 (study PRJEB29103, sample SAMN06111957) | human gut metagenome | biome: human gut; feature: ankylosing spondylitis patient; material... | reverse complement strand
AAAATCAATCTTTTCATTATTCTTCTCTGTTAAGCCATAATTGCATCAAATATTCCATCTAATGCAGACACATCAAGTTCCTCAGCCTTTCCTGAATCGACAAGTCCAGCTACCTTTGCGTCCATTGGAAGCTTTGCAACAGTCTTGATATCGTTAGCTACTGCCACTTCATCAATCTTACTCTTTCCGTATATATAATGAATATTACCGCAATCTGGACATTTGAAATAAGACATATTCTCGACAATTCCAAGAACCGGAATATTCATAAGCTTAGCCATATTAATTGCCTTCTCCACAATCATTGAAACAAGATCCTGTGGTGAAGTTACAATAATAATTCCGTCTATCGGCATAGACTGGAAAACAGTAAGAGGTACATCTCCTGTTCCCGGAGGACAGTCAACAAACATACAGTCTGTCTCATCCCAGTCAACATCTTCCCAGAACTGCTTAACAACACCCGCAATAACAGGCCCTCTCCATATAACCGGATCAGTCTCCTTTTCCATAAGAAGATTAAGTGACATAACCTTAATACCATTCTTTGAAGTCTCAGGATACATTACAGTTCCATCTTCATTACATGTTACCCTTTCAGTAAGTCCAAAAGACTTAGGAATAGATGGTCCTGTAATATCTGCATCAAGTATTGCCGCTTTCTTTCCTTCCTTATTGGCTTTGACTGCCAGCATTGATGTGACAAGTGATTTACCAACACCTCCCTTGCCACTGACAACAGCTATAACCTTCTTAACTTTGCCATTATTGGCATTTCTTAATATCTGTGGTCCTTTTCTTGATTCGCAGTCTGAACTACAGCTTGAGCAACTTCCTGAACAATTCTCGCTCATAACTTCCTCCCATTATTCATTCATGTATTTTTGTTCAAATTCTTCGACTGGTATAGGCTTTGAGAAATAATATCCCTGGAATATATGACACCCCATCTCTGTCAGCATAATAAGCTGTTTGTCTGTCTCTACTCCTTCAGTAATTACTTCCATTCCAAGCTTTCCACCAAGAGAAATAATAGTCTCCAGAATATCCTGTCCCTTAACCTCATTCTCTGTAGCACGCAGGAATGCCATATCAATCTTAAGAACATCTGCACTTATATCTTTTAACATATTCAACGAAGAATATCCACTTCCAAAATCATCAATCTCTATCTTAAATCCATAATCCCTGAGAGACTTAATTACCTCCATATTCTTCTTAAGATCAGACATAAGTGCTGTCTCGGTAATCTCTAGCTTTAACATCTTAGGTTCAATATCATATTTCTTGACAATTGATGTAATAACCTCATATACATCTATAAGATAAAAATCCTTAGTAGATATATTTACAGAAATATAATGAACCGTATCACCCTTCTTCTTCCATTCACTTAATTTAGCTGCTGCACATTCCCACATATACATGTCAAGCTTATATATAAGACCTGTAGTCTCCAGAATATCAATGAAGAAGAATGGCGACAGCAACCCTCTCTCAGGATGCTGCCAGCGCACAAGCGCCTCTGCTCCATAAGCCTTACCATGAGTATTAACCTGTGGCTGAAGAAACATTTTAAATTCTTTCTTCTCAATTGCCCCTTCAAACTCACTGATAACTCTTCTTTCTTCAAGAGTTCTCTTTAACAGCTTATCATCATAGTATGCAATATTAGTTTCATAATTATTCTTAATAGTCTCGCTCGCAATAAATGCTTTATCACACATATTACTTACAGGCTCATCAACATCTTCAATATCATAAACACCAACTACAACCCTTATCTTAAATGATGCATTGTTGAATCTGTCCTGCATACTTACAATACTATTCTGCATTATTTCATTCTTAAAACTGTCCTTCGGCATACACACAGCAAATCTGTCATTCTGGATTCTTCCACATATATAGCCACTTTCAGATGAAGCCTTGATAAGCCCCGCCTGCATTTTAATAATCTCATCACCCTTTTCGATTCCAAAAAGCTCATTAACAAGCTTAAAATCTTTAATATTGCTGCACACCAGACAATATGTGTGATTCCTGTCGTTTCTCACTACATTGGCAGTTTCCTCATAGAACTGCTCCTTATTAAGAAGTCCCGTGAGATTATCATGTGTAGCTCTGAACTTTTCATATTCTAAAAGCTCAACAGCTTCCGTACGATCATTAAATATAAAATAATCACATATAAAATTATGCTTATCATCATATACACGATTATATGAAATATCGATGCTTCTCCTCTCATCTCCCACGCTGATTGTCTGCCTGAATTTCTTATTATCATGCTCTGTCTGAGTATGAAGCCAGCTTGCATAATTATGCTCCACTTCATTAATATTATCATTAATAGAATACATTTCTTTAACAATACCATTACAGTATATACATCTTCCGGCATTATCAAAGCATATAATTCCACTATTCATATCCCTGATTATAAGTGAAAATGTATTCTCAATAAGCTCATTAGGAACATAACTGTATGTCAGATAATATATAAGTACAGACATGATGCCAAATGCAGCCATTGACATGTCATATATTGAATCAGACCACGTAGTCATTATATCAAGCAAAGATGCAGCTAATAATAATATGAGAATAGCAAAATACCTGAATCTGTAGAATCTTGACATCCTCTCAACCATTACTATATAACTTAAAATAAGCAGCAACATAATGCCATAAGCAAATACATAATGTAACCTGCCCAGAACATTACCTTTTGCAAACTGGACAATTATCTGGTCATCCGATATATATGTTATATCAAATATCCATCTCGTCCATGTATTAATCAGAAATGCAACAGTCTCAAGCAGCGAATATGCAATCATAAAAACTTTTACACCCTCAATGCCCTTAAACATGCCTGTATAATACTGGGTATAATACATAAGAAGTATAAGAAGCCAGTCAAAGCTCGCCATAATAAGTCCCTTACACAGAACTGTAATGGTGGTTCCTGGAACATATGTATACACTAAAAATATTATCCCACATATAAATGCACCAAGCTCATATAAAAACACAACTCTTGCCAGTGCACCCTCTTTTTTATATGCCTTTAAAGCACACGCCCCAATCATTAAAATTACCGCCGTAATAATAAGCCCATAAAACACTCTCATAAGCGATATCTCCTAAATCAATACTAAATTTCACGTCTTGTATAAATAGTATTATAGCGCAAACTTCTTATTATTGCAAATGTAGTACAGCCAGATTCTTTTGACCAGATTCTTTTGACCAGGTTCTTTTAACTCTGATAAACAAACAAACGATTCATTCCCTCCTGCCACGGATACTCAAATTCCAGATAAATAATTTCCTTTCCAAAACGTGCAAATCTTTCTTTCCAGTAATTTGTTGTAGCCTGTCTTAGTCTCATAATATGATTCTCTTCATAAATGTTATTTCCCATATTCTCATATCCGAAACTTTCCAGTTCTTCTTTTGAATAATACGGATTCATTTTAATAAACCAATATCCACCAGGCTTCAATACCCGTTCTAAATCTTCAACTACCTCCTTTGACACATCTTTGGGCATTACATCCAACACATTTGATAATATCACTCCATCAAATGAATTCTCTTCTAATTGCTTTACCGTATGGTCTGTACCTTCAAGAAAAGTTGCCGTTTTATAATCACTTAATCTTGCTGTTTCAGTTGCAAATTCAATGCCCGTTTTTGAAGCATCAATTCCTAAAACTTTATGTGTAGGCTGATACTGCAAATATTGAAAAGAAATATCTCCTGTACCACAGCCAAAATCTAATACATTTGTTGTTTTTTGTGCAAACAGCTTTAAGGCTTCGTCAAACATTGTTTCAACTTGTAAATCTAAAGTTCTTAAATCCACAGGTGTACATTCCTTAAATACCTGATTCCACATTTCCGTTTCTCGCTCATATGCCTTGTTCATAATGCTGCCATCTCCTTTTATTCTCACACATGCTGCACAACAGGACCGCCCTTATTAAATTCATTTAATCATGTTCTTTAATATATTGAACTACCTTTTTGTCACTCTTTGATTTTTTATACCAGCCAATACCTATCATTGTAATTCCAACAATAATGGCTGTAGTTCTTATCAATGAATCTGGAGAGAATAAACAAGATACAACGTTTGTCTGGTAACATGAAATAATTTGCCAAACTCCTCTTGTGTTAATTGATTTTCTTTCCGAATGTTCAATATTTGATTCCCTATATTCATAATATTACGTCCTCCTTTCAATGTTATTATCTGAAAAATAATGTTGAAAATAAAGCAATCATCTCATTACATTGCACATATAGTTACGCAAAGATTCTTTGACATGTGCTTTTCCCTATTAATTACAATTCATTTTACCCATTTTAACATAAAACTCAACCAAGTTAGAACTTCCATTTACAATCATTCTATTTCCCTTGAAGTTCTTTTTCACTCCTAAATGTATATTTCATGCCAGGCTTCTATTTATCACAGCTACAATCTCATCAACTGATTCACTAGTCCAGTAACATATCTTTGCAACATTCCTATCTTTTCTCCTGACCTGAATTTCTTTCAGTTTTGTGTCATTGTTCTTCATAACTTCAACCCTTTTCACCTCATATTCTTCTCCAAGTCTTCTCTGTACTTCATCAATCACATCATTCATTTTGTCATCCATAGTATCCTCCTATAAATAAAATAAGAGCAAGCACTTAAGTTTCTATACTCAAATACTTGCTCTTATTTTTAATAATTATAATCTACCATGATTATACAAGCATCTTCTTAATTGATTCAACCGTGTCCCTACTCAAATGATTTCGTTTAAATGTATGAATTGCCCTGTCGATATCTTCGACACTCTGCAAAATATATGTACTTTGAACTGGACTGTTACTTCTGATTAAAATAACATATCCTTCAACCCACACATTATAGCCTTCCAGATATTTCGCAAGGATATAAATCTGCCTTTTTACCTGCTTAACAGGATTTTTGACTTCTTTCACAAATGTATTTCCATATCCGTCATCTTTATATTTTTCCCAATTATAATCATCCTCATTGCCATAAAGTTGACCCTTGTAATTCTTAACTTCAAAAATAAACACACCATATTTATTTACAACAACATTATCAAGTTCTGTGCGCTTTCCATCGTACGATACAGAAATATTGGTGAATAAATAATCTCCTTCACGAAGTACTCCCTTAATGATTTCTGTCGCTATATGTTCTCCCCGACGACCAGCCCGCTTTTCAGGTGCTTCAATCACCCACGGTTCATAAGTATGTGGCTTTTTATTATTACCGCTACTATTATTACCAATATTAGTTACAACGATAATAATAAGTACAGCTATCAATATCGCTATGACTGTTATAATCAATTCATATCACCTCTGTATTTAAATTGATTCTATCATAAACCTATTTTAAAAATTAATAAAGAATAAATAAACCCACTGGGTTCGAACCCCGGTAAAGTAATCCTCATCCATTACCAATAACATTGACAACCTCCTATAAATAAAATAAGAGCAGGTATTTAAGTTTTATTACTCAAGTACTTGCTATGTTTCTTTGTATTAAAATTATTATATATAGTTGTATGTTGGTGGATTTACGGATATTATGTAAGATGTAGTCTATAAACAGGAAGCTATAGCACTTTTATTTCAATGGCAACAACACCATATTGCTCTATCATTTCGTTAGAATAATACATGAGCATTTCTTTCGAATTTGCAATCTCATCTTTGTTATATCCAATGGATACTTTACTGTGATGCTGATACAATTCTTCAAAAGATAGATACCGATACATGTTGATTACCATGCAGTCTATTTTCTCTTTATTACTTGTATCTGTAAATATAATGGTATAAACTAATACTCAAATTCCTACTTCTCTTTATTGTCATACTTATAATACATCATATTATTGTCTATTAAAATTTTCTCTATCATTTCACAGGCTTTTGAATATGATAATATAAAAAATTCTCTATCATTCCTTATTCGATACTGTGCTAATTCTTTATGAACCAATTTTTCAGAATATGATGCATCATAAACTCTAAAAACCTTTCTAGGTGAAAATGGAAAAACTATACCTGTTCTAATCGTTTTTATCAAATTATTAGTTTATAAATAAGTGCCTGAAAAGTGCCCAAAGTACATTGATAATAGTACCTAAACCTCGCATTGTAATCTTATTATATTTTTATACTAATATGTTTATCTGTTGTTAATTTAACTTTCTAAATTGTTATATTTATGTATAATATGTTCTATAAGCTGGAAGCTGCATATTCCTACATATACCAATAAGAATGCATTCCACATAAATATGTTTTGGAATTTTTTGGCATCTGCCTTATTGAATTGTAAATATTTAAGTAATCTCCAAACCCCGTTCCAATGCAAATAATTCCAAATAAGCCTACCCCAACAAGTTGTGGAAATATCAAGAATAAAATATAGGGAATTATGCCTAGAATAAGATTTGGACACAAGCACATGAAAATAAATCGTGCCTTACTCATATCTTCTGTTCCTACTACAAACATCAAACCATGTATTAGGTCGTTATACATATATACATCTTTTTTAAAGCATACTGCATGCAATAATTCATGCGGAAACATAGACAATCCACCACAAATTCCTCCTGCCACCATCTGTATTTTGCTATTAGGAATATATTTTATGCCCATAAGCAAGAATGGAATTACTAATACAATCATTATCAAAACGCATCCTAAATTTGCAATAAGCGAATATTTCTTCATATCCTTTGGTTCTTTAAATGGAATTGCATTAGGATGATGCTCTTTGTATGGAAGACTATTTTCGTCTCCATTATATTTGCCTGCATAATGAAAAATCATATTATTCTTTCCTCCGTAAACTCCAAAGTTTCTGTTCCTTACAAACTGCGATTCGTTTTCCCCATTTTAACATAAAACTCAACCAAGTTAAAACTCCTATTCTCAATCATCCCTCTCCCTCTGACACCAAGTGCCACAAAAGTGCCCAACTTGCCCACAAACATTCCCAGTATTTATGCGGGTTTTCAAAATCACAATAATTAATACATGGAAATAATAAAGAATGAATTTCTTCACAAGTCGCCCGTTCCCCTCCTAGTCAGTAGGCACGAAAAGAAAAAAGGGAATGGTTTTTCAACCATTCCCATCTTAATGAGCCCACCGGGGTTCGAAGCCGTGAGAGTGCTTAAACACTGACTTTCTTAGGTCTCCTTTATGGCACTAGTCCAGTAGGAGTCGATAGCCTGTGTAATGATTTTTATGTAATGCTTATTGATGAAATAAGCGCCTGAAAAGTGCCTGAAATTTCACTAATATTTATTGTACTTTTGTCCATGTTGTATTTTTCCCCCAGTTAGTTGTTCCATTACTTCCTGTTGGACTAGTTAATGTTCCATCTGAATTCAATACAAATTTGGCTGTATAACCTTGTATTTCAGTTGGTCCATTTGGTGGAAAGCTATCAATACATTTTGTAAATGAACAAACAATAGTTCCATCTGACTCAACTTCATAATTACCACTATGATTATTTTTATATCCTTTACAAGAAACTGTGCCATCACTGTTAAATACTAATATATATTTTGATGAATATTCCATACTTGGGTCATTTCCTGTATAACTTGTCCAAGAACCTTCTATAGCCTTTTTAGTTGTCGAAGCGGCTGAAAGAGTTTCCGTATTTGTTTTTGCCGTTTCACCAGACAAATCATCTATAATCTGCTGTATTGTCTTAGGTCTGTTATATACAAATGCTGTTTTTCCGCTAGTATTATAGGAATTGACTTCCTCTTCCTGAATCTTTCCATCACTTATCTTATATATTGTGTAAGCATATACACCCTGTCGTCCACTTTCAATGTAAAGTTCATTACTCTTTTCTGCATAATACATTTTCCCTGAAGCAATAATTTTTGTATCAATTACCATCTTCAAAACATTCTTCTACAAGTCCAATGTGATACTTTGCATTATCTATCACCTTCTGTGGAATGCCTGCACAAGCCTGTATAACCTCTTGGAGCTCTTTTTCACTCCTAAATGTATATTTCATGCCAGCCTCCTATTCCACAATGCTTACAGCGTCATTTACGGCGTTATAGTAATACAGATTGTCAGACAGTACATCTTCCTTCTCCAAGCTCTCTCTATTAGCTTCTTTAATCATTTGCTTAACATAACCACAATTTACATATTCCTTATCCATTACCAAAAGCAGAAATTCATGTACGGAAGACGGAATCATGTAAACACCATCCATATTTTTCTCTTTACAGAAATTCTTCAACACATCTGGATACAAGATACATGAAGCCCCAAAATGCTTTTTGAAATTAGTGAGTACAAAAATAGTCTCAGGAGTGTTGCTGACATCTTCCTGAGACTGATTATCTATCTTTGATACAATATCCGTAAGTGACATGATACTCGGAGCATAGAGTTTCTGAGTATTCTTAGTCGCAAATGTATACAAATCATTTTCCGTAACTCCCAAATGCTCTATCAATGCATTTGTAACATCTGATGAAGCCGTAGCATTGAAATCAATATCAATGATTAGCTTATATGTAATGGCTAAATCCGTACCTTTCAATAGCCTGTAAGGTATAGTCTTTAGTCTGCTCTTATTAGAATCAGCATTTACCAGAGTATAGACAATCCTGTCCTTTAGCTTCTCCAAATTGATTTCACAATCAAACTTAGGAAACAGGCTTCTATTAATCACATCTACAATCTCGTCAACTGATTCACTAGTCCAGTAACATATCTTTGCAACATTCATATCTTTTTTCCTGACCTGAATTCCTTTCAGTTTTGTGTCATTGTTCTTCATAACTTCAACTCTTTTCACCTCATATTCTTCTCCAAGTCTTTTCTGCACTTCATCAATCACATCATTCATTTTGTCATCCATAGTAACCTCCTATAAATAAAATAAGAGCAAGCACTTAAGTTTTGTTACTCAAGTACTTGCTCTGTTTCTTTGTATCAAAGTTATTATATATGGTTGTAAGTTGGTGATTTACAGGTGATTTATAAGATGTAATCTATAAACTTGAATTTCATAAACGCATTTGCTTCTTAAACGCAAACATTCCCTCATTGCCATCACCGACAAAATCGTCCGGTGTATCCGGCATAGGATGTTTTTCATTAAAAAATTCTGTAATATGAAAGCCGCAGACATTCACATAAAAATGAATGTTGCGCTTATCAAAGTACGGCGTACAGGTTTCCCATACTTTCGTGTTCGGATATATCCGTTCCAATTCAAACCATATCTTCTTACCGATACCTTTGCTCTGAACTCCGTTCTTTACAAAAAGCAGGTCAAGATGGTTATGCTGTGTACTCTCATTGATAATAACAACAGCACCACCCACCATTTCTCCATCGACTACAGCTTTATAGACAGCAGAACCCTCCGCATTCAGCGACTGGTCAATGTCCTTTTCAGGCAGAATAACAGCATCTGTTTTCCCGAAAGCATCTTCAAAACCTTTCTGAAATGCTTCCTGCATATCAGACTTGTATTGCGTTAATTCTTTTGGTTCTATACAAACTAATTGGAAGGTCATTTTATATCTATCTCCTCCAAAATACCGAGTTGTTAAACTCTTTCTCTGTTCCATCTTCTTGCCCCTCGGACAAGAAGTATCCCTCGCTCTAAAGAGCTCGGTCAATTCAGATTTTTATAGTACAATCTTTTTCCATTTCCTAATCTTAGTTCTGAAAGTTCCGAACGGAGCAACCGTATTAATATGTATAAACTTGTATACTTCCCAGACCGCTGTTTTGGTTGCTTCATCGGCCCACTTTCTCATATGTGGCTCAAATAACTCTTCATCGCTTAATGAGTCAATGATTTCATAAATCGAATTAATATTCTCATTCAGCATGTCTTTCAGCTCCTGAAGCGAAAGATGAGCATATGTATCTGTAAACCATTGATATAATTCGCCAAGCTGATTCCACTTAAAATTATCTGAAGGAGTCTTGACATGAAGACCCTTTCTTTCATCAGATTCCCATTTAATAACAAGCGTTGTCCAGCCAACCTGATAAGCAAGATTTTCTGCCGGAGTTCTGTCAACTTCCTCAACTCTCTTATCTTTTAATGATTCTGGAATAATATCGAATTCTGAAATGTACTTTGCAAAACTTTTATTTATCTCGTTCTTAAGTTCATCTTTATTCTCGTATGTTCTCAAAATAGTCCTCCACGATTCTATGTCCTTTATTTCAGCAGTAAAACGCTGTTCCATTTTAGGTTCAAACTCCCTCCGTCTGATGGATTTGGTGAGAAGCTCAAGATTCCGAAAGCTTATTTGTTATATTCCTGTTCTAATTCATCCGCTAAATATGCATCACTCATGCAGTGCATATCCGATACGCCGTCCCGTATCAGCTGATAAACTTCAGAATTGTAGAAAAAGGCCTATCATACACAGGTCTCCTCATCTATTACATAATTCACTATACTTCTTTAAAAACATCGATTTATAGGTACAATTTGTTTTCCTTTCTACCGGAACAGACCTTCTATAAACATCTTTGCAAATATACCATATCTATTAGTTGTACACCGCCCTCATAAATTGGGTGGTCATAATTGTCCGTAAAGAAATTCGGAATCTTGTGAGACCGAACAAATCCACATTTTTCATAAAATGGTATCGTCAATGGACTATCACCTGTTCCAACCTGCAAAACAGAATATTCATCTGCATATTTACTGGCAAAAAATCAATTAGTGCTTTGCCATAGCCCTTTCCCTGATTTTCCGGATTGACTGCAATATTCTTGATTTCAAGTATTTCGTTACTTTCATCGGTGACAACACATTCAGCTTTTACATCACCATCTTCAAGTACATACATAGTACCTTTTTCAAGATAGCGATCCACCATGCTCTCCTGCTCATCAGCTAATAACAATAATGCTATAAACTGCTTTTTATTCTCATTCACTTCTCTGATTTTCATATCCATTACTCCGTCAAACGTGAAGCTGTCGGGTTCTTTACATAGATAAAATATCAATTTCCTAAATTACAACTCTTTTATTCTTCCATCTTCAAAATAATATATATTTTCCCTCTTGTACCCATACTTCGAACCTGAAATGCTTATATGAGGTTCAAAGGTAAAAAGTGCAACATCATCCAACTTTGACTTATTACCTTTTTCAATATATATTCTATCATTTTTCTGTTTCACAATAGAATGTCCTAAGTTTCCCATAAAATCAAGATTGATATATCCGCTATCTTCGATAACTTTATTCATGTAATAGTACAATTCTTCAAATGTAGTATTCGGCGTAACAAAGTGCATCATTTCTTTATGTAGCTGCTTTTCCATATGCACACCATTCTTCCACTCTTCATTTGACGCAAACTCATCATCAACTACAATGCCATTCTCAATAATAAGGGTTCTCGCATAATCTCCCCATATATTCTCCCTTTGTGGGCTTAAGTCTATCGTAATAATATCATTCTCAAGAATAACTCTATCACTTGTTTTATATTTAGTTCCAGATACAGATATCGTTGTTTCATCACCAGCAAAAACAAATGCTCCTATATCCCAATACCAAAAAGAGTCCGCACCCAATTCTAACATTTTTCTTTCACACATTTCTCGAATTTCTATAAGAGACATTCCAGCATAAATATTCTTTTTCGCATATTCAATTGTATCTTTTGCTATTTTTTGAACTTCCTTATATTCCATAATGCGCTTTTCCTTTACTCGTTCAATTGTAATTTATGAATTTTTAATCAACTCACAAAAATCCTTTATCTCTTCTTTTCTATCTTCTAAATCCTCTTTATATTCAATTCCACATAATCCAAGTTTGCCACATGATTCTATTTCTAAATGTCCATGAAAATGTTCTATGCTACTAATAATTCTCTCACATTCAGGCATACTTGGACCTGTTCTTAACGCAATTGTATATCCCTTTTTCCCACTTTTTATTTTTGCATGTGGTTGATGTGTATTACACCAAGGTGTACATCTATCAATAAATACCTTAAACTGTCCAGGAATATCTGCCCAATAAGAAGGAGAAACCGATACAATCTTATCTGCCCAATCATATGTAACCATCAATTTGTCTACATCATCTTCTTGAAAGCATTTTGCTGTTTCATGACATTTTCTACATCCCTTACACAGCTTTATATCATAATCATCTATGCAAACAGATTTAACCACATTTCCTTCTTCTACGTGCTCTTTAACAAGATTCACTATTTCAGCGGTAGCTCCATTTCTAACTGGGCTACAATTTATAATTAATATGTTCATGTCTACCCCTCCTTCAGCGTAAAAATATGAACTTACCAAATCAACAAACAACGATTTACCTATCTGTACTCAACGATTTCTTCGAATGGAGTATGCTGATTGGTATTAAGCACTGTATATGATCTCTTCAATTAACTTTCTTTCGATCTCATCTGGCTTATATTTTCTTATACTTCTTCTATTCTCAATTTCTCGTATCATAGATTTCTCTCTCCCTTAGAGCCCTGCCCTCAAGGCTCATTTTCTCCTATGATTTCCAATCTATCCATCCCAACATGACATTTCAGGGAAAGAACCTCAACACCTGCGTCCTTTGCCTCTTCCAGTGCAATGCCAAATTCGGGATGCGTTGCCGTATTCGGCCTGACTTCACTGGTTTCCTCCATTTGAATCACAAATGCAATCAAATCATAACGAGTCTTTCGATTTGGATTCTTTTCTATGCAATCTTCTAAAATCACTTCCGCCCCTGGCAACAGTAATTCACGACAACAATTTCATGTGCCGTTTCCTATTATCTGATGATTTTTAAGTGCTGAAGCATACATTATTACACAACAGGATTCACTGGCAACGGTCTGTGCTTTGCAGTATAATAATCGCAATCAATTCGAATCACACTAACAATTGAAACCAATTTCTCATTAAACTCAAAATCCATACCGGTTTGTGTTTTCATTAATGCCCTCAATGCCCTGATTTTTTCTTTCGGTGTTTCCACAATCTTTGCCGTTCCAAATCCATCAAAAGAATAGTAGCTGCATCCATATTGGCAGACTACTTTACCTGAAAATGGCTGTACATCACACTCAATCTGAACGCAACAATCAGAATTATTTCTGATAATGTCAAGTTTACGCCCCTCTAACGCCCCATGCAAATAAAATACGAGCTTTTCTCCTTCAAAAACATAGCCATAGTTCATGGGAACTATGTATGGCTTTCCTTGATCCACTAAACCGAGATGCAAAACCTTGCCAGAATCAAGGATATGCATGATTTCACTATGTTCTGTTGCCTCTCTGTCTCTTCTTCGCATACGTATCCTCCATAACCGGAAGTTGTTATTGTAAATCATTTTTTGATATTTCAATCGATGGATAGTGCTCTAAACTTGTTAAGTCAACATCTAATGGAGTAACGTATTCCATATAAAATTTTTCAGGATTTTTATCTTGCAATTTTTTAAGTTTATTCTTAATTTTTTCCTCCTCTGTAGAAACAAAAACCACTGATACTACTCCTACCTTTTCACTTGGATTCATTCTGCTATCTTCAACATTTCCACATAAAATCATTCTAACTGTATTCATAATAATCCTCCTCCACATATAACTTCCGATTGTTCTATTTCTTCCTTTTCTGATTTGAAATACTTTTTACTTCTTTCACCAGCAACACAATTAACCATTTAATTTCTGGAACATTTTTCTGCATCAATTGCAAGTACAAACATCAACGCATCTAATGCATTTTCCGGATCCTGTACATCAATAACATAAGTGTCAGTCATACGAAGCAATTCTTTACTTATTTTTGCTATCTGATAACCGCTTCGATCAAGAATACTATAATCCCATTCCATAATAGTTCCTTATGCGTCTGATCTGGAGTATGCATTTTTCATCTGATTGCTCAGCTCATACAATACTTTATTCAATGTATCCTGCGTTTCTTTTTTTACCATGTCAGCAATTTTTTCATTTGCCTCCTGACGAAGCTGCATGCGTTTTTCTGCGTTGCTTTCCTTCGCAAGAAGTTCATCATATTGGTTGATATATTCATGTCCTTTTGACATGACTCTTTCCTGATAACGTTCAATATGGAAAATGGATTTACTATAAGAAGCATCTGCCATGGCTGCGATCATCCTGCTTGCCCAGTAAAAATTATCTGTTGAAGCATCTCCGGTCGTATTGGAAAAATACTCCGGTACTTTCTCTACATCTGTGTAGAATGGTGCGGCTGTATTAAATACGTTTGAAGCAAATGCCACCCATTCGATTGCCCGGCTGTCTTCTTCTGCATCCGGTCTCATCTGAATGATTCCCAAGAAATCTGTCCGGTTTACACCAATTGCACGATATGCACCTTTCATGGATTTATCTCCATAAGATGCATACGGATCATACGGTGTTCCCTGAAAATGAGAAGAAAGAACGTATTTCACATCTTCGATCGTCACCTTTTTCTCCGGAACCATGCACCAAGGGATATCATCAGAAAGTGGTGTAAAATCCGCATCCGGTCCATCCCAGTTCATTGTACTCGGATTCAGGCAGCGTGCCATATACCATGCTCTCGGTGTATTGTATACATGATCGGAGTCATCATGGCTGCCAAAAATATCTCTTGGATTGAATGTTCCATCCTGTGAAAGGTTTAAATGATTTTTTTCAACAAATTCTTTCAAATCGGCGGAACACATATATTCGTTCTGGTCTTGGAATGCATCCTCAAGATCAAACTGATCCATTCCAAACTGATTTGGCATCATCACATAAACATCATCCGGTACTTTTCGTGCGATCCAGTGATGTCCGCCGATGGTCTCAAGCCACCAGATCTCATCTGCATCCTGAAATGCAATTCCATTCATTTCATAAGTACCATACTGTTCTAACAGGCTGCCAAGACGTTTGACACCTTCCCTTGCACTGTGTATGTATGGAAGTACAATGTATACAATATCCTCTTCCCCGATTCCTCCCGGAATTTCTTCTTTTCCGTCTTTTGCAGGCTGATATCTTACAAGCGGATCAGCTCCGAGAACTCTTGGATTGGATGTGATCGTTTCCGTTGCTGTCATTCCGACATGCGCTTCATTCACTCCGCAGGCTGCCCAGATACCTTCGCCCTCTTCTGCATTTAGCATTGCAGTATAGCGCATCGGATTTTCCGGAAGCTCGATTTCGACATGTGAAATGACCGATTTATAGATTTTCGGCTGTTCTTCCGGGTGAATCACTGCAAATTTTTTGGATGTGTAATGTCCGGAACCGGAATCATCATTTCTCGCGATTATAGTTGATCCGTCATAGGAAGCTTTTTTTCCTACTAAAATTGTTGTACATGGCATATTTATGTTCTCCCTTCTTTGACTATATGATTGTGATAATCATAACTATCTGAATAAATGTGTAGTAATTTTACCATATTTAACTTTTATTGAATTATAATCATCGCACCTACCGCATTGTAGATTATATGGAGCACTACAGAACCCCATAAGCAGTTTGTTCTCTTATATACTGCATCGCAAAAGAAATGTAACACTATCAGACAGATTATATACGTAAATGACAGCACATGAATTGTTATCATTCCTGAAACTACCCATCTTACCGGATAATGTATTAACAGGAATAAAAGTGAATTGATTATACTGATTACCAATTGGCTGTTTATCAGACCTGACATTCTTGTCTGTATATATCCTCTAAATAAAACCTCTTCCTCAAATCCGGCAACAATATATATCACCCAGTTTAAAAATAGTTGATTTATTGTAAATGAAATTGATTTTCCCTGAATTATGTACAATAATATTTGTATAGCAAGGAGCAGAACTCCTCCTGCAATGCCTGATATAATACTTTTCTTTAGATTTTTTGCATGAATTCCTATGCTACTTATATTTTCTCTGCTGTTATGAAAAAAATATAAAAATAATATAGTGATAAGTAAAGGTATCCCTATTTGTGACAAATTTAACACATAAACATTTAAGTTTGTTGTATAGAGCCAGCCTTGAAAAAAGGCACTTCCAAGAATCAGACAATATATAATAATCGCCTTTCGTGCATCTCTTTTTTCATAGATTCTTAGATTATGCGAATAATCATCATTCACCCACTTCATGAAACTTCCTCCGGATTAATATATTTCGCAAAAAGAACTATCCTGCTGCAATGGAATTTTTTTCGCATCGATCCGCTCGATCCAGATATATGTCCGGTTCTGTAAAAAAATGATAAGCTGGTCGATCAATTCTTCCTGTCCTTCCACTTCCATTTCCACACTGCCGTCATATAAATTTTTCACCCAGCCGGTAAGTCCAAGCTGGTTTGCTTTCTGCACTGCATAATAACGGAAGCCTACTCCCTGGACGCGCCCGTAAAAAAAGATATGTTTGCGCACTTTTTCCTGTTTCATAGCTGTCTCCTCATCCTGTTACCATATCCGGATAATTTTTTTATTTTTAAAATTTTAAAAGGTAAGCCGCATCTGATTCCAGACCACATTTCCATGAACGGATTCCGATACACCCTCATTTACAAAACCGAACTTTGCATAATAGTGAATGAGCCGGTCTTTGCAGGTCAGAACAAGTCCTTTTCTTCCCTGATCTTTTGCATCTGCAATCGCTCTTTTTAAAATTTCTCCCGCATAGCCGTGATTCCGGTATGCCGGAAGCGTATTTACACCAAATATCATCTGCCATGCTCCATCCTCATGATGCATGGATGCATTTTCATACATTTCATCTGTCAGATTTTCCTGATCTGTCACCATTCCATCAACAAATGCGATTAATGTATCATCTTCGAACATCAGCCAGAAATGATCTGCATAGTGTGAAAGCCGCTGCGCAAATTCCTCTTTTGTTGCCGCCTCTGCTGCCGGAAAGCATTCTTTTTCTACTGCTGCAATCTGGTCTATGTCTTGTAATGTTGCAGTTCTTATATTCATTTTCATCATCTCCTGATTTTTACAGATTTATATTTAAGGGTGTTTATTCTGCAAATGTGAGCTTTTTCCTAACATTCCTTCTCATTTTTTCTGATACGGTAATCCGGAATTTTATAATATGCGGCTGCCTCTTCAAAATATTTTTCATCAATATGCGGCCACTTTGCCTGAACATTGTCCTCTAATGCAAGTTTTTCTGCCAACTCAACCATTTTGGCTGAACAGTCGATTCCAGTAAGGATGGTCAGAATGTTGCTGTTCACAAACCACGGTGCTATAGAAAGCAGACCGCCGGTGATCATATCCTGTGCAACTTTCTGATTGTCATAAGGTACTTTCAGAAATTGAGGTTTCCATATTGTTGTTCCATTTTCCACACCGGACTCTAACAATATGCACTGTGCATATCCGGCATCATCAATGGATATTCCAACACTTCCCGAATTAAAGTAATGTTTGTTTTTGTATGTCATCTCTCCCGGATAATGGGTATGGGCGCAGATCATGTAATCGGTGTCAATCTTTTCTAACCATTGTTTTACCGGATCTTCATTCAACTGCAAAAGTTCCCTGCTGCTCGCCGGTGATCCGTGACAACAGGTAATGGACGGATAACCTTCTTTTTCATAAACGAATGTGATTGGCAGGCTTTGAAAGAAATCAAAATCTTTATCCACAAGCTGCCCGTAAGTGTAGAGTAGATTTCCACTTGCAGAGTTACTTATCCACATCTGCTCTGTGCATTTCTTTTTTCTGGCTTCCTGCTGTGTGAGCATGTACTCCTCACGATTGCCCCTTAGCAGATGACAGGTATGCATTTTTACAAATTCGTAAAGATAATCTAATGTCTCTCTGGCATATGGCGTATCAGAAATGTAGTCGCCAAGAAAAATGTATTCCTTGCAACCCTGTTTTTCCAGATATTCTGTGCACGCTTTAAATGCATAGATGTTGCTGTGTATGTCTGATATAATACCGATTTTCATGAAGTCTCCCTGCTACTGACAGTTGCAAGATGCTCTGTGCATCTGTTATAAAATCATTGCTTTTATCTATTATATTTCGAAATCCATGCAGGAACGGATTGCTGTGTATGGTCTGACTTTTGTGTCAGCAACTGCTACATGTTGTGGATTCGTGCTGTAATTGTGCAATGCTTCTTCATCTACGAAAGTAGAATCTAACATGACATCCACGTTTGAACTGGAAAGACAGTCGATTCTGACTTTAATGTCTGTAAGTCCCGGAATCTGTCCGGCAAGACCTTCTAACCCTTCTTTGATTTCGGCTTTGATCTGCTGTTTTTTCTCCTCTGAATATTCTTCTTTCAGTTTCCATAAAATTATATGCTTTACCATTTTTCTTTCCTCCAATTTTTACACTCATTATAATCCATCCAAGTTTTCTCTAAAAGCTATTTTATAGAAATTTTATCATAATATTTTTTCAAAAAAAATAGAACAGCGACCCGGTTGGCAACTGCTCTAATTTTTCACTTATTTTTCAATAATTTTTACGGCTGTTCCGTAGGCGATCACTTCTGCCGCTCCTGCCATAACCTGAGAGGAACCGTACATAACTCCGATTACTGCATCTGCTCCTAACTCTTTTGCCTCATCGACCATTCTTTTTACTGCGATCTGTCTGGCTTCGTTAAGCATCTCCGTGTATCCAACGATTTCTCCACCTACAAGTGTTTTCATTCCTGCCATAAAATCACGTCCAATGTTTTTTGTCTGAACAACCGTTCCTTTTACCATTCCCAGTGCCTCAATTTCTTTTCCCGGCACATACTCAATACTTAGCAGCTTCATCTTCTTCTCCTCCTTCGATTTCCTTTAGTCTGCTTCTCAATGCTACGATGATGCAGATGATTACGACGACTGGGATTCCGATAAATAATATTAGAATTCCAATTGGTAATGCTTCCTGGCTGTTGCCCCACAGAAAAAGACCAATCATAAACAACATGAGAATAATCATTACCACTCCGCCGATCGTGGCTCCCATTTTTTTCTTCATGTGAATATCGATTTTGCTTACGTCCACAAAATCTACTCCTTCCTTTTCCATTTTTTCCATCTCGTCCAACCACTCATCTGTGTTTATAGTATCAACCGTATCTTTTTTCTGAAGGATTACATTGGAGAGCTTCTGCATATTGTTAAGATTTTCACGTTCTTTTTCCAGATGCCTCATCTGATTTTCGAGACATTCTTCCAGAGAAATGCTTTTACTTAATACAGATTTGATTTCTTCCACCGAAACGCCAAGTTTACGCAGAAGTTTGATTTTTTTCAGAGTTTTAATGTTTTCCTCATGATATTCACGATAACCATTCTCTGCCCGCTCCGGTGTAAGGAGTCCCTGTTCTTCATAAAACCGGATATTTTTGCTGGTAATTCCGACCAGTTCTTCCACCTGTTTGATTTTCATGCCGATCCTCCCTTTTTCTTTGGGTCTTTTTTCACAACATTTTGTGGCTGAATCGCTTGATGTAGCTTTTTTATACAGCTTCCATAAGGTGGAAGGTCAAGAGAAAATTAAAAAAAATTATTTTTCATACATAACCTCTACTGCACCGCAGAATTCCTTTGCTTTTTCCGTTATATGAAAACCCTTTGCCTCATAAAATTTTCTGGCACGGATATTCTTTTCAAACACCCACAAAATTGTATGTGCATAACCTGCTTTTTCTATATCGCTTAAAATCTGTTCCATCATTTTACTGCCGTAGCCTTTTCTCCAGTTATCCTGCAGACTGTGGATACAGATTAATTCTGCATACCCGGTCATATCCTGATTGTGGGCAGCATCCCACCATGCGATGCAGTGTGGCTTCCCTTCCACTTCAAGAATATAACCATTCCCTTTTTTCGCATCCAGAAGTTTTTGATACATTGCCGTGGCACATTCCAAATTGGTGCACTGTTTTAAATCTTCCGGTTCTAATATGTTTTGAAACGCAGCTTTCCAGCTCTCGGTCTGGATATAAGCCAAAATCTGCGCATCACCTGCCGTGGCTCTGCGGATGTTATAATTTTCATTCATCTTTTAATCCTCTACATATTTCAGCACACCCGGATCTTTTCCATCCACATATCCGGTGACTTGAAACGCAATATTTTCCTGTAATTTTTTTATTCTTTTGAAGTCATTCACCCAAATGTGCTCTCTGTCTTTGTAATAAACAGATACATCCAGTGATTTCAGTGCATAAAATGGGCTGGCGCTGACGCTTTCTCTGGTCGTGTATTCTTCTGTCTTTCCAGTTTGTGGGTTTACATAATTCACAATCAAATAATAGGTAAAATTATAATCAGCACTGTTATAATTATAAAATCTATGTGTTTTTAAACCGATTATTTTCCCCGGAAGCTTTATGGAATTCTTTTTAAATTTTTTTATTTTTATTCTTTGAATATTAAAAAATAAAATAACTGCTATATAAATACAAACGACAATTCCCACGATCAGAAAGTTTACTTTTCTTCCGGCTGAAGTCTGCATTGAATCCGAAGTAAAAGCCAAAATGAAAATAAGCATCAGAAAGAGAAGCGCTACTATTATTTTCCATGTGCTTATCCTTGATGTCTTCTTTGTTGTGTAATCAAATTTTACCTTCACCATGTCCGTTCCACGAATTTTTACCCAGACATACCAGCCACCAAAAATAAGAAATGTAAATATAATAAAAATCATTTTTTATAATTCACCTTATTTTCCTAAAATCTCATTTTATTCCAACGTACAGTATTCTTTGATCGCTGTCTCATACAGATTGTTTCCCTCACTGTCGATGACAACGATCACCGGGAAATCTTTCACTTCAAGTTTACGGATTGCCTCCGCTCCAAGATCTTCGTAACATACGATTTCAGATTTTTTGATACATTTGGACAAAAGTGCCCCTGCGCCGCCGACTGCCGCAAAGTAAACTGCATGGTTACGGACAATCGCGTCCATTACTTCTTTCGAACGCTTTCCTTTTCCGATCATCGCTTTTTCTCCGAGATCTAAAAGAGTTGGCGCGTATTTATCCATTCTGGTTGCAGTTGTAGGTCCCGCTGAACCGATTGGGCGTCCTTCCCTTGCCGGGGATGGTCCCATGTAATAGATTGTGGAATCTTTGATGTCGATCGGAAGTTTTTCCCCGCGCTCCAATGCTTCTATCATTCTTTTGTGTGCGGCATCTCTTGCCACATAAATAGTTCCTGTTATGTAAACGTAATCACCGGACTTTAAATCTTTTGTCACTTCCCCGGTGATCGGTGTTGTAATATGTTTGTCCATATTCTGCACTCCCATCTTTAAATTTTTATTTTATTCGTAACAATTATTGACTTCACAGTTGTGATCCACATATTTCTGTACTGATCAGATATGTTTCCTCTGCTTTTGACTCTGAATATATAGACTATATTTGTAGTGAAATATTTTTATACTTCTCTTATCACATGTCTATTCACATGACAGCAGATATTGACTGCCACCGGAAGTCCTGCAATATGTGTCGCGTAAGTATTCACATTCACTGCGAGAGCAGTGGTTGTTCCGCCAAGTCCACCCGGTCCGATTCCAAGCCGGTTGATTTTTTCTAACATTTCTTCCTCTAACTCTTTCACGTATGGGATAGCAGAATGTTCGCCCACCGGTCTGGTCAGTGCCTTTTTTGCTAAAATCGCACATTTTTCAAAAGTACCGCCTACTCCGACTCCAACTACCATTGGAGGGCAGGCGTTTGGTCCTGCATCTTTTACTGCTGTCAGAATTGCGTTTTTTACACCCTCAATTCCATCAGCTGGTTTTAGCATGAACACACGGCTCATATTTTCACTTCCGAATCCTTTTGGAGCCAGTGTGATTTTTACTTTATTTCCCGGAACAATGCTGTAATGGATTACCGCCGGGGTATTATCTTTCGTATTTTCGCGGATGATAGGATCACCAACGACTGATTTTCTTAAATACCCTTCCGTATATCCCTGACGGACACCTTCGTTTACCGCATCTTCGATTGCCATTCCCTCAAAATGAACATCCTGTCCGACTTCCAGAAAAATAACTGCCATTCCGGTATCCTGACAGATTGGGATCATCTCTTCATCTGCAATTTTCAAGTTTTCCTGAAGCTGGTTTAATATTTTTTTACCAAGTTCTGATTTTTCGGAAGCGGTGGCATCTTTCAGGGCTTTATCCATATCTTTGGAAAGATAATGGTTTGCCTCGATACACATTTCTTTTATATTTTTTACGATATCCTCTGTATTCACTGTTCTGATCATATTTGTTTCTCCTGACGCTATTTTGTTTTATATTCTATCGCTTAATTTTTTCTATCAAATTAATCTCTGTATAAAAAATATTACTACATTTGCAGTTTGATATATATTTTCTTACGATTCTTTTTTATGATCCGGTTTGCGGATGTTAAAGTATTTCTTGTATTTCTCCAGAGATTCATTCTGTTCACGGGAAGTCATATCCGGGAACGCCTTCATCAAACGCTTGAAACCAAAATTCTTCTCTGCAAATAATTCTTTGTATCTGCGCTCAAGTTCTTCTTTCTCACGCTGTTTTTCCAGACGAGCCGCCTCGCGTGTTTCTTTGTAAGTAGCAATCTTTTCTTTTACATTGATATTTTCTGCAGACTCAGAAAGTTTTTCTCTGGCACTTGCTGCAGTAGAAGCGATCTTCTCTTTTGCAGAGGATGGCAGATCCATAAGATTTTCTTTCGTATCAGAAATTTTTGTGAGAAGTTTCTCATGTGTTTCCTGGAACTCCTCCGATTTTTCTACTGCAGTTGTCACATTTTCGTAGATATTTTCACCGATTTCATCGGATAATTTATGTATTTTCGCAGCCATTTCATCCATAACTTTTAATCGCTTGTTAAACTTCAAAATTGTAGTAACAGTAACACCGCAGTCCACAGCAAATCCTGCCATAATAATGCTTAGCAGCACTACTCCCAAAATATGCGGGATCATTGTGATACCTTTGTAAATAATCGGATGAAGCACATCCATCACAAATGTACATGCGAGTCCCCAGTAGATGGAAAATTTCAAACATACATATCCGTGAAGATTAAACGGCTTATTGCTATAGTCCCACCATTTATTGTGAAATACTTTCTCCAGAATAAATCCTGTAATGTATTCCAAAATGGAAGTCAGTAAGAAAGAACCCGCAAATAATATCAGCAGGTTGTCCTTTAGCGGAGTCAAAGCAGCTACAACAATCACCACTCCACATCCGTAAATTGGACAATAAGGTCCATTTAAAAATCCCCGGTTTACAAAAATTCCCCGGTCCAATGCTGCATAAGATACTTCTGTACACCATCCGATAAATGCATAAATAATAAAAATCCATACTAACTCATAAAAATTTTGCGGCACTTTTCATTCCCCCTATTGTTCTGCTTTCTATTGGAGTTTTACTACAATTTTAAAACTCATGTATTCTATATTTACGCAAAAGTATAAACGAAAGTTTTTGCTATGACAATGAAATTTTTCCACGGAAGTTGGATTTTCGCAACACGTTATCCACATTTGCACTATGGTTTTCTTGATAATATGTGTTATTTTTTATTTTTGTGTTGATATCATTCATTTTTCAAATAATCAAAATTGAACATCCTTTTTTTCAAATCAGGCTTCTTATCATGAAATATAATTCGTTTTTATATAGACAAATCGGCTGCTACATAAAAATGTGGCAGCCTACTGTCCTGACCATAGTGAATTCTTTGTATCACTGCGGTCAAAATATTCTTTTATTCTTCTTCCGAATCAGACTCAGCACGGCTTAATAATTCCTGCATTAATTCATCATCCGTTTCTGTCATCTGACCTGCCGCTTTTTTTGCAGCCTCTGCTGCAGCCGCAGCACTTTTGGCTTCCTCTTCCTCTGTGACAAGTTCAGATTCATCTGTATTGTCCATGAGGGATTTGTCCTCACGTACTTTTGCAATGCTTGCGACTGTGACATCATCCGCAAGATTCATCAGTTTTACACCGGAAGTAACTCTTCCGAGTAATGCCGTATCACTGACTTTGATACGGATAATAATTCCTTCCGTTGTGATCAGCATCATCTCGTCATCCTGATTGACTGCTTTCACACCGACGATATTTCCGGTTTTCTCTGTGATCTTATAGCATTTCACACCTTTACCACCACGGTTCTGGGCTGTAAATTCAGATGCAAGTGTGCATTTTCCAAGACCTTTTTCAGATACGATCATCAGTGATTCGCCCTGGGATTCCATCTGCATTCCGACAACTTTATCTCCATCTGTCAAATTCATACCGATCACACCCATAGAGGTTCTTCCGGTACTTCTGACATCTCTCTCATTGAAACGAATACACTGTCCGTATTTTGTCACAAGGAAAATATCCTGTTCGTTATCTGTTTTCTTTACCTCAATCAACTCATCATCTTCACGCAATGTGATTGCTGCAAGACCTGTCTTTCTGACATTCGCATAATCGGTGATCGGTGTTTTCTTCACAATACCATTCTTGGTTGCCATAAACAGATAATGTCCTTCCGTGTATTCCTTGATTGGAATTACAGCAGTAATCTTCTCTCCCGGCTGAAGCTGCAACAGGTTTATGATTGCAGTACCTCTCGCGGTTCTGCTTGCCTCCGGAATTTCGTAGGCTTTCATTCTGTATACACGGCCGGTATTGGTAAAGAACATCATGTAATGATGGGAAGTCGTCATCAAAAGTTCCTCGATGTAATCTTCATCGATCGTCTCCATTCCCTTGATTCCCTTGCCACCACGGTTCTGGGCACGGAAATTATCAAGGCTCATTCTCTTGATGTAGCCAAGTTTTGTCATTGCGATCACAGTGTTGGTTACCGGAATGAGATCCTCCATGGAAATATCATACTCGTCAAATCCGATGGAAGTTCTTCGCTCATCACCGTATTTTTCTGCGATCAAAAGGATTTCCTCACGGATAACACCAAGAAGTTTTTTCTCATCTGCCAGAATTGCTTTTAACTCTGCAATACGATCCATCAACTCTGCATACTCAGCTTCGATCTTCTCGCGTTCCAGACCTGTCAGTGCGCGCAGACGCATATCGACGATCGCCTGTGCCTGGACATCTGTCAGGGAAAATCTCTCGATCAAACGATTTTTTGCTTCCGGTGTATTTGCACTGCTTCGGATAATATTGATCACTTCATCAATATTATCAAGCGCAATCAGTAAGCCCTCCAGAATGTGGGCGCGTTCTTCTGCTTTGTTTAAGTCATATTTTGTTCTTCTGGTCACAACATCTTTCTGGTGATCCAGATAATAGCCTAACATTTCCTGAAGATTTAATACTTTTGGCTGATTGTCCACAAGGGCTAACATGATGACACCAAACGTATCCTGCATCTGCGTATGTTTGTAAAGCAGATTTAAAACCACATTCGGATTTACATCACGACGAAGTTCAATACAGATTCTCATACCCTGACGGTCAGACTCATCACGAAGATCTGTGATACCGTCAATTTTTTTATCTCTTACAAGTTCTGCTATTTTCTCGATCAGTCTTGCTTTGTTGACCATGTATGGAAGTTCCGTTACGACAATACGGTTTTTTCCATTCTGCATCGGCTCGATGTTGGTGATTGCACGGACTCTGATTTTTCCACGTCCGGTGCGGTAAGCTTCGTTAATTCCGGTTGTTCCAAGAATCATCGCTCCGGTTGGAAAATCCGGACCTTTTACAATACTCAAAAGTTCTTCGATATCTGTCCCACGATCCTCTAGCACTTCGTTGTCGATAATTTTTACGACAGCATTAATCACCTCACGCAGATTGTGAGGCGGAATGTTTGTGGCCATACCGACAGCAATACCGGTTGTTCCGTTTACCAGAAGATTCGGATAGCGGGAAGGGAGCACCGTCGGCTCTTTCTCGGTCTCATCAAAGTTTGGTACAAAGTCAACGGTATCTTTATTGATGTCTGCGAGCATTTCCATGGAAATTTTACTGAGTCTTGCCTCTGTATATCGCATCGCAGCAGCACCGTCACCATCGACAGAACCAAAGTTTCCATGACCATCAACAAGCGGATATCTTGTAGACCAGTCCTGTGCCATGTTTACCAATGCTCCGTAGATGGAACTGTCTCCATGTGGATGGTATTTACCCATGGTATCACCGACAATACGCGCACATTTTCTGTGTGGCTTGTCCGGTCCATTATTTAATTCGATCATGGAGTAAAGTACACGGCGCTGTACTGGTTTCAAACCATCTCTTACATCCGGCAATGCACGCTGGGCGATAACGCTCATCGCATAATCGATGTAGGATGTCTCCATTGTTTTTTTCAGATCGACATCATGGATTTGATCAAAAATTTTGTCATCCATTCTATTTACCTCATTCCTGCAGATTCTTTTTGGATCAAAATCTGCATTTCTCTAATCAAACTACATTTGCAATTATAAATTAACTTTCTATCACACTATTAAACTACATTTGCAGTAATATATAATTTCCAGCACACTTAATCTTAGATATCAAGATTCTGCACATACTTCGCATTTTCTTCAATAAACTCACGTCTCGGTTCTACTTTATCTCCCATGAGAGTTGTAAATGTAATATCAATCTCAGAAGTACTCTCATCATCGATCATGACACGTTTTAAAATTCGTTTCTCCGGATCCATGGTCGTCTCCCAGAGCTGTTCCGCATCCATCTCACCAAGTCCTTTGTAACGCTGGATCTTATTATTTCCGTCACGTCCGATCTCCGTTAAGATTGCATTTAACTCATCATCACTGTAAGCGTACCATACATTTTTATTTTTTTCGATCTTGTATAGTGGCGGCTGTGCCAGATATACATGTCCTTCTTTGATCAGATCCGGCATGAACCTATAGAGGAATGTCAGCATTAACGTACTGATATGGGCACCATCGACATCGGCATCCGTCATAATGATAATCTTGTTGTAACGAAGTTTGCTGATATCAAAGTCTTCATGAATACCTGTACCAAACGCAGTGATCATAGCTTTGATCTCAGCATTTCCATAAATCTTATCCAGTCTTGCCTTCTCGACATTTAAAATCTTACCACGAAGTGGGAGGATTGCCTGGGTTGCACGGCTTCTCGCAGTCTTAGCGGAACCGCCGGCGGAATCTCCCTCGACGATGAAAATCTCACAGTTCTTTGGATCTTTGTCAGAACAGTCTGCCAGTTTTCCCGGAAGAGACATTCCCTCCAGTGCTGTTTTTCTTCTGGTTAAATCTCTCGCTTTTCTTGCTGCCTCTCTCGCGCGCTGTGCAAGAAGTGACTTTTCACAGATTGTCTTGGCAACCGTCGGATTCTGCTCTAAAAAGTAAGTAAGCTGCTCGCTTACAATGGAATCCACCGCACCGCGGGCTTCGCTGTTACCCAGTTTCTGCTTGGTCTGGCCCTCAAACTGAGGTTCCTCGATCTTGACACTGATAATGGCAGTCAATCCTTCACGAATATCATCACCCGTCAATGCCGGTTCATTGTCTTTTAATAATTTATTTGCTCTCGCATAAGCATTAAATGTCTTCGTCAATGCATTACGGAATCCGGCAAGATGTGTACCACCTTCCGGTGTGATAATGTTATTGACAAAACTTAACGTCAACTCATTGTAGGAATCATTATGCTGCATGGCAACTTCCACATAGACACCATTTCCACTGCCCTCACAGTAAATGACTTCCGGGTATAAAGCTTCTTTGCTCTTGTTTAAGTAAGTAACAAATTCCTTGATACCGCCGGCATAATGAAAATCATGAGTTCTCGCCGGGTTTTCTCTTAAATCTGTCAGCACGATTCTTAAACCTTTTGTCAAAAAGGCTGTCTCACGCAAACGCTGTTTTAACGTATCATAATCAAAAACGGTCTCTTCAAAAATCGATCCGTCCGGCCAGAAAGTAACCTTTGTTCCGTGCTTGTCCTCGCCGCATTCTCCGATTACTTTCACCGGTTCATCCGGTTTACCGATCTTGTAACTCTGGAAATAAATCTTTCCTTCACGGTAAACCTCAACTTTTAACTTTGTGGAAAGTGCATTTACAACTGACGCACCTACGCCGTGAAGTCCACCAGATACCTTGTAGCCTCCACCGCCAAATTTTCCACCGGCATGAAGTACAGTGTATACGACTTCCAATGCGGATTTTCCAGCTTTGTGATTGATGTCGACCGGAATACCACGTCCATCATCTTCTACGGTAATAGAGTTATCTTCATTTATGGTCACTTCAATATTTTTGCAGTATCCGGCAAGTGCCTCATCTACTGAGTTGTCTACAATCTCATATACCAGATGATGTAAGCCCCTGGCTGATGTACTACCGATGTACATACCCGGTCTTTTACGAACAGCCTCAAGTCCTTCCAAAATCTGGATCTGGTCTCCACCATATTCGTTTTCTGTACCCATTTATTCCTCCATTCTGCACATAAAAAAATATGTACAATCCAATTATATTTCTTTTCTCTCTTCCACAGTCCCCTGCACAACTTTAAATATCTTATTGATCTGAAATCTGTTTTTTACAAATTCATCCAACCCTGTACAGGTGATCAGCGTCTGTGTATCATGAATACTGTTGAGCAGATAATTCTGCCGGTTACTGTCAAGTTCCGACAACACATCATCGAGCAACAAAACCGGTGTATCATGAATGGACCGTTTGACCAGTTCAATCTCTGACAATTTCAAGGACAAAGCTGAAGTTCTCTGCTGTCCCTGCGAGCCGAACTTCCGAATGTCCACCTCACCGATGGAAAAAAGAAGATCATCCCGGTGCGGTCCCACTGATGTCATACACTGCCGCATATCCCTCTCTTTGACTCTGGAAAGTTCATCCTCGAAAAAAATATCTTCAATACTTGGTTCATACTGCAAAAGCAAATCTTCTTTTTCACCGGAAATCCGATAGTGAATATCATGCACGATCTCATTTAGCTCATCAACAAACTGTTTTCTTCGCCGAATGATTTTCCTGCCAGTTTCTACCAGCTGCATATCCCATACCGGAAGTGTATCCTTTAAATCCGGTCTGTAAACCATATCTTTTAATAATTTGTTGCGCTGATTCAAAATTTTATTGTAAGTTGTAAGGTCTGACAAATATATTTTATCCAACTGACACAATTCAGAATCCAGAAATCTACGGCGCTCCGCCGGACCATTTTTGATAATATTCAGATCCTCCGGCGAGAAAAATACCATATTGAGAATTCCAAAAAGCTCGCTGGCTTTTTTGATCGGAACTTTATTGATTGCGATTCCCTTGGAACGATTGTGTTTTAAATGCATATCAATCTGATATTCTTTATCTTTTTTTACAACAACCGTTCTGATATGGGACTCCTGCTCCCCGAAACGGATCATTTCCTTGTCCTTACTACATTTGTGGGACTTAGTTGTTCCACTTAAGTATGCAGCTTCAAGGATATTCGTTTTTCCCTGCGCATTGTCCCCATAAAAAATATTGGTTCCCTCATCAAATGAAATATTTAAATCTTCATAATTTCGAAAATTCTGCAATTCAATTGATTTTATGATCATTTTACAATCTGAATTGTCTCGCCGTTAAAGGAAACAACATCTCCATTGTATAATTTTTTTCCACGCTGAAGCTCTGTCTCGCCGTTTAATTTTACCTGTCCATCCTGAATAAAAAACTTTGCATCTACTCCGGATTCTACAAGACCTGCTTTTTTCAAAGCCTGTCCCAGTTTGATAAATTCATCCGTCTCTCTGATATTTACTGTGATCATCTTTCTGCCTTTCTTAGTTAGTGGCTGCGTTAAAGTTTACCGGAAGAATCAGATAAATGAACTTTCCTTCATCATCCTTGATAAAACATGGAGCCTTCGGGTTTACCATATAAAGAGAAACCTCTTCCTCATCGATGACTCTCAATGCATCGATAAAGAATTTCGGATTAAATCCAATGAGGATATCTTTTCCCTCTTTTGTGATATCAATATCTTCATTCATGGAACCAATAAAAGAATTGATCTTTAATTCCATATTTCCATCTGTGATATTCATGATAATTGGTTTCTTGTCACCCTCTTTTACGAGAAGTGTTGCACGGTCGATACAGTCTAATAATTCACGCTTATTAATCTTAACTTTTGTATCATAATCAGAGGAAAGCATCTGCTCAATCTTGAAATACTCCCCTTCAATCAATCTGGATACAACTGTAGTATCATCAAATTCAAATACAATATGATTCTCTGAAAGGAAAATATTGACTTCTTCCTCTGCACTTCCAGGTAAAATCTTACTTACTTCCTGAAGTGTTTTACCAGGAACAACTACTTTCTTATGATCGTAATTATTCTTTAATTCAATATTACGGATGGAAATTCTATGTCCATCCAGAGAAACTACTTTTAACTGATTCTCTTCAATCTCGAAAAGTTCACCCGTCATCAGTTTATTGTTGTCATTGTCAGCAATTGAGAAGATTGTCTGACGAATCACTTCTTTTAAAGTAAACTGGGAGATTGAAATACATTCATTTCTTTCAATAAATGGAATATAGGAAAAATCATCACCTGATTTTCCAACAATGTTAAACTTTGCTTTCTCACAGGTAATGGTAGTTTTAAAATTGGAATCTGTTTCGATCACAACATCACTGTCCGGTAATTTACGGACAATCTCAGAAAAAATCTTAGCATCTAATGCAATGATTCCCCTCTCTGCAATTTCTCCTTCAATCTTAGTTTCAATTCCAAGTTCCATATCGTTTGCTGTTAATTTGATTTCATTAGCAGAAGCATCAATTAAAATGCATTCAAGGATTGCCATTGTTGTTCTGGTTGGAACAGCCTTGGACACAATGTTAACTCCATGAAGCAGATTTGATTTAGAACAGATTAATTTCATAATGTGAATAACTCCTTCCTGCTTGGCGAAAGCCAAAATAAATATAATTAATAAAAGATATTAAAAGTAGTCGTATTAGTGTGTGTGAATAAGTGAATAACCCTGCAACCCTTGAAAACATAAGGGCTTGTCCGAAAAATCCGACTGTATAACTATGTGAAAAGCATGAGGATTAACCTTGGATAAAATGTGAATTAAAATTTTAAGCCTCCTCAGAAAAAATTTGAAATTCATCTTGAAAAGTAGGTTATCCAAAACTTTAAACATTAATTAAACACGATTTGAACAGGTTATCCACAAAATTTTGTTAATAACTCAAAAAAAAGTTGATAACTTTAGTTTGGATTGATTTTTTTCTTGATAGTTTCAATTAAATTGCGTGTCTGTTCGTTGGAATCGTACTCATCCGCAATTTTTTTGATGCCGTGGATAATGGTCGAGTGATCTCTTCCGCCCAGTAAGGAACCGATGGAATCCAATGGAATATCCGTCATGGTTTTACAGAGGTACATGGCAATCTGCCTTGGTCTTGCAATCTCATTACTTCTGTTTTTTGAGATCATCTGATCCAGTGAAATCTGGAAATGTTCCGAAACAACTTCAATGATAAGCTGAGGAGTGATTTCTCTTGGCTTGTCCGGTGTGATAATATTCTGAAGTTCTTTCTTGGCAATCTCCATGGTGATTTCTGTTTTTTCCAGATTCGAGTAAGCGAGGAGTTTGTTCAAAGCTCCCTCTAATTCACGGATGTTGGATTTAATATTATTTGCGATGTAATTTAAAATGTCATCGCTTAAGGACATATCATCAGATTCCACTTTCCGGCGAAGGATTGCCATTCGCGTCTCGTAATCAGGAGCTCCGATGTCTGCCATAAGTCCCCATTCGAAACGGGAACGGATTCGTTCTTCTAACGTTTCCATATCCTTTGGCGGTTTATCCGATGTTAAAATGATCTGTTTGCCTGCGGAGTGGAGAGCGTTGAACGTGTGGAAAAATTCTTCCTGTGTACTTTCTTTTCCTATAATAAACTGAACGTCGTCGATCATGAGAACGTCGATGGTTCTGTATTTTTCACGGAATTTATTCATCGCAGAGGCGTTACCACTACGGATAGATTCGATAACTTCGTTGGTAAATTCCTCGGAAGTAACATACAAAACTTTTGCTTCCGGATTTCTTTCCAAGATGAAATGTCCAATGGAATGCATCAAGTGGGTTTTTCCAAGTCCAGGTCCACCATAAATATAAAGAGGGTTGTAAGCTTCTCCCGGAGATTCCGCTACTGCCAGGGAGGCAGACTGTGCAAAACGGTTATTGCTGCCGACAACGAAAGTATCAAATGTGTAATTTGGATTTAAGTTGGAACGTTTGGAAGCTTCTGGTTCCGGTGTTTTCTTTCCTTTATTATTGGAAGGTCTGATATTCCTGGTCTGTTCCGGTAAAATAAACTGAATCTCATATTCGGTTCCGATAATTTCAGCAATTGCTACTTTTAAAGGAAGATAATATTTTTTTGAGATATAACTTAAAGTCATCTGTTCAGATGGAACAAGGATATAGAGGGTATTTCCCTCAACACCAAAAACTTCCAGAGGTTTGATCCAGGTATCAAAAGAAATGTCGCTGACATCATGCTCTGTTTTTACTGTCTGTAAAATTTCATCCCATTTTTCCAAAATCTTGTCCATTTTCTAACTCCGTTTTCTGATAGCACTAAAATATAGCAGTTAATCTTAACTGCTTAAAAAACTCTAAAAAATTCTATATAATGCTATCCTACACTATTTTTGCGGAATTATCAACGTTTAATTGTGGAAGGACTGGGGATAGGGCGTTGATAAAAAAAGTGGCTATATGGGCGTTTTAACGCTTAATGTGAATATACTAGAAGTTATTGTTAATAATGGAAAAATAGTTATAGACCGGAAAAAATAAGGCTTGTACACATTTATACACAAGTTATGATGATATTATCAAGAAATTGTCCACAAGTTATCCACAAATTGAGGATAACTTATGTAAACGGCATAAATACTGGGTTTTCTGTGGAAAAATTTTTAATTTTCTATGTGTATAACATTATACCATATATAGATAAAATGCATTTCTTCCTTATATATATAGTGGTAAAAAAACAAAAATGACAGAAAGTGGAAAACTAAATATTGGCAAAAGCCTTATTTTATGAGATTTTGCTTGACTTTGTCCGATTATTTTGATATAAATAAAAATGATGTTTTGTCGCTATTGAAGTAGACTTATCATAACATTGAGTAAAATATATGTTTGAATTGTAGAGGAGGTGTATGTGACATGAAGATGACATTCCAACCTAAGAAGAGACAGAGAGCGAAAGTTCACGGATTCAGAAGCAGAATGAGTACTGCAGGCGGAAGAAAAGTATTGGCTGCAAGAAGATTAAAAGGTAGAAAAAAATTATCAGCATAGGCCACATATTTGTGGTCTTTTCTTCTTTTATGATCAATTTTTGGCAAAGGAATATTAGATGAAATATTCAGAATCATTAAAGAAAAACAGAGATTTTCAGAACGTATATAAAAAAGGAAAATCATATGCAAACCGTTATCTGGTGATGTACGTTCTGGAAAATGATACAGACAGAAACCGGTTAGGCATATCGGTGAGTAAAAAAGTAGGAAATAGTGTTATAAGACATCATGTAACCCGATTGATCAGAGAAAGTTACCGGCTACAGGAAGACATGTTTAATAGTGGTTTAGACATTGTAGTCATCGCAAGAAATACAGCAAAAGACATTTCATATCATGAAGTGGAAAGTGCTTTGTTACATCTTGGAGGTCTTCATAAAATTTTGAAGTAAAGATTTTAGAAAAGAAGATGGAATCATTTTGAAAAAAATATTGATTGCTTTGATTAAATTTTATAGAAAGTATATTTCTCCGATGAAAACAACAAAATGTCCATACTACCCGACCTGTTCCACCTATGGGTTAGAGGCTGTCGAAAAGTATGGAGCTGTCAAAGGTGGGGCGTTAGCGCTTTGGAGAATTATAAGATGTAATCCTTTTTCAAAAGGCGGATATGATCCCGTTCCATAATTGGAGGTATTTTCAGTGTCAGAGATGTTATTAACAGCATACAATGGTGCCATTCTTGGACCAATTGCAAAATTACTTGGCTGGATAATGAATGGCATGTATATTTTAATGGAAAAAGTTGGAATTTCCAACGTTGGACTTTCTATTATTTTATTTACCATTGTTATTTATGCTTTAATGTTCCCATTGACTTATAAACAGCAGAAGTTCTCGAAGTTATCCCAGAAGATGAACCCGGAGCTTCAGGCGGTCCAGAAAAAGTATAAGGATAAAAAAGATACCGTATCCATGCAGAATATGCAGGCTGAGACACAGCAGATCTATGAGAAGTATGGTGTTTCACCGACAGGCAGCTGTGTGCAGATGTTAATCCAGATGCCTTTACTGTTAGCTTTGTACCGTGTGTTTATGAATGTTCCTGCCTATATCAGCAGTGTGAAGGATGTTTATCTTGATCTGGTTGATAAGATCATGGCGACAAGCGGCTATCAGGATATTATGACAAACCTGATGAGCACATTAAAATTGAACACAGTACAAGTTGATTTTACGGCAACAGATACAACAACATTACAGAATTATGTAGTAGATGTTTTATCAAAAATGAGTTCTACCGGATGGGATTCCTTAAGAGAGTCATTCCCGGCGCTCACAGATTCCATTGATTCTACATATGGTGTAGTTTCTCATGTAAACAACTTTATAGGATTAAATATTTCAGATACTCCATTTCAGATCATCAAAGCTGCATTTGCAGGTGGAAGTATTCTGATGGCAGTTCTTGCATTGCTGATTCCTGTGATTTCTTATTTGACACAGGTTTTAAATATCAAGTTAATGCCAACGGCTGCAACAGCAGGCGGAGATAATGACCAGATGGCTCAGCAGATGAAGATGATGAACCGCACCATGCCATTATTCTCCCTGGTAATGTGTTTTACTGTTCCGGTCGGTCTCGGTATCTACTGGATCGCAAGTGCGGTTGTAAGAAGTATCCAGCAGTTCTTCTTAAATAAACATTTTGATAAGATCGATCTGGATGATATTATTGCAAAGAATCAGGAAAAAGCAAAGAAAAAACGTGAGAAGATGGGAATCTCTGAAAACCAGATTTCCAATGCTGCACGTATGAACACAAGACAGGTTACAGCAAGTTCCAAGAGTTCTGTTAAGACAACTGCAGAGAAAGAACTTGAACTTGAGAAGGCAAATGCATTGAAAGCGAATGCAAAACCTGGAAGTATGGCTGCAAAAGCAAACCTGGTCCGTGAATTTAACGAGAGAAATAATAAGAAAAACTAACAGATTATTTTTCAAAAACGTGTTGGTAAGATAACGTATATGTGGAGGTTATTGTTATGGAGTATATTGAAGTATCAGCAAGAACAGTCGATGATGCTATCACAGAAGCTCTTATAAAACTTGGAGCTACCAGTGATCAGATTGAATATGAAGTAATCGAAAAAGGAAGCACAGGATTTTTAGGAATCGCAAGAAAAGATGCTGTGATCAAAGTTCGTAAGAAATATTCTGTAGAAGGTGATATCACAGAATTTTTACAGAAAATCTTTGCTGCTATGGATCTTAAAGTTGAGATCATTATTGAAAAAGCAGAAGATGGTAATACTTACAACGTAGAACTGAAAGGAGATGACATGGGTATCCTCATTGGTAAAAGAGGACAGACTCTCGACTCCCTGCAGTATCTTGCAAACCTTGCAGTGAATAAAAATTCTGAGGAATACATTAAAGTTAAGATTGATACAGAAGATTACCGCAAGAGAAGAAAAGAGACATTGGAGAATCTTGCAAAGAACATTGCATACAAAGTAAAGAGAACAAAACGTCCTGTTTCTTTAGAACCAATGAATCCTTTTGAGAGAAGAGTTATCCATTCTGCATTGCAGAATGACAAGTTTGTAACAACACACAGCGAGGGCGAAGAACCATACAGACATGTGGTTGTTACTTTAAAAAGAGATAGAGAAAGATAAATTCAAGTATAGAATTTAAAAGACCAGAAGCTGCACGTTACAAAGCTTTATGAAAATGCCGGAAATGATATGGCAGGTTCTTATGAAGTTTTGCGGCGTGCAGTTTTGTACATGGAAAGGATATCACTATGGGTACGGATACCATTGCTGCAATTGCAACTGCAATGACAAGTTCAGGAATCGGAATCGTAAGAATCAGCGGAGACGAGGCAGTTTCTATCACAGACCGTATTTTTGAAATGAAGAATCAGAAAAAGTTAGAAGATATGCCAACGCATACAATTCACTATGGTCATATTCATGATGGAGATGAAGTGATCGATGAAGTTATGGTTGTTCTGATGAGAGGACCGAAAAGTTATACCAGGGAAGATACGGTTGAGATAGACTGTCATGGCGGCGTTTATGTCATGAAGAGAATTTTAGAAACAGTTATCAAATATGGTGCGCGTCCTGCAGAGCCGGGTGAATTTACAAAACGTGCATTTTTAAATGGAAGAATTGATCTCTCACAGGCAGAATCCGTTATTGATGTTATCAATTCCAAGAATGAATTTGCATTAAAAAGTTCGTTGAGCCAGCTTTCCGGTTCTGTTTCAGAAAAAATCAAAGAAATCCGCGGAAATGTTTTACATGAGATTGCATTTATCGAAAGTGCATTAGATGATCCGGAGCACATCAGTCTGGATGGATATCCGGAAAAACTATCCGGTATAGTATCGGATGTGATAAAAAAAATTGATAAACTGCTTGCAAACAGTGATAATGGAAAAATGTTAAAAGAAGGTATTTCAACTGTTATTGTTGGGAAGCCGAATGCCGGAAAATCTTCTCTTTTAAATTTTCTGGTTGGAGAAGAGAAGGCAATCGTTACAGATATTGCGGGAACAACAAGAGATGTTCTGGAAGAACAGATTAATTTAAACGGTATTTTATTGAATATCATTGATACCGCCGGAATCCGTGACACGGAAGATGTCGTGGAAAAAATCGGTGTGGAACGTGCAAAGAAATATTTGAATAATGCCGATCTTGTCATTTATGTAGTTGACACATCCACAGCGTTAGATGAAAATGATCATGAGATCATGGAATTATTGAAAGACAGACATGCAATCGTTTTGTTAAATAAATCTGATTTAAGTCCGGTTACAACTGTGGAAGATATCAGAAAACATCTGGACAAAAAAATGATCTCAATTTCTGCAAAAGAGCAGACCGGAATGGATGATCTTGAAGAAACGATCAAAGAAATGTTCTTCTCCGGGGAAGTTACATTTAATGATGAAGTTTATATTACGAATATCAGACATAAAACATCTTTACAGGAAGCTTTACGAAGTTTACATTTAGTATTGCAGAGTATTGCAGATGATATGCCGGAAGATTTTTATTCCATTGATCTGATGAATGCTTACGAGGAACTTGGAAATATTATCGGAGAATCTGTGGAAGATGATCTGGTAAATGAAATCTTCAGTAAATTCTGTATGGGTAAATAAAAAATAATTTGCAGATTGTAATGTGAAAGAGAATCATTCAAAATCTTATATGAGTTGAGGACAGAAAAATGGAAGAGAAGAAGATTCCGTATGTAGAGGAAGAATATGATGTGGTTGTAGTCGGAGCCGGACATGCCGGATGCGAGGCAGCATTGGCGTGTGCAAGACTCGGACTGGAAACAATTATTTTTACCGTGAGTGTAGACAGTATAGCGATGATGCCGTGTAATCCGAATATTGGAGGAAGTTCCAAGGGACATCTGGTCCGTGAGATCGATGCGCTCGGTGGTGAGATGGGAAAAAATATCGATAAGACATTTATCCAGTCCAAGATGTTAAATAAATCCAAAGGTCCGGCCGTTCATTCACTGCGTGCGCAGGCAGATAAAATGAATTATAGTATGGAGATGCGTAAGACGCTTCAGAATACCGATCATCTTACTATCCGTCAGGCAGAAGTTTCTGAAATTATCACGGAAACAACAGCGCTGGAAAATGGAAAAGAGATTCAGAAAATGACAGGCGTGAAAACGTTTTCAGGTGCGGTTTATCATTGTAAGGCAGTCGTATTGTGCACGGGAACTTATCTTCGCGCAAGATGTTTGACCGGTGAGATGATCACATACACCGGTCCAAACGGTCTGCAGGCAGCCAACCATCTGACAGATTCCCTGAAAGCGCATGGAATTGAAATGTTTCGTTTTAAGACAGGAACGCCTGCACGAATTGACAAAAGATCTGTTGATTTTTCAAAAATGCAGGAGCAAAAAGGTGATGAGAGAGTTGTACCTTTTTCCTTTACAACTAATCCTGAAGATGTGCAGATCGATCAGGTTTCCTGCTGGCTGACTTATACAAATGAGAAAACACATGAAATCATCCGGAATAACCTGGACCGCTCTCCAATTTATGCAGGAATTATTGAAGGTACAGGACCAAGATACTGTCCTTCCATTGAAGATAAGGTTGTAAAATTTGCGGATAAGGACAGACATCAGATTTTTATTGAACCGGAAGGAATAAATACGAATGAGATGTATGTTGGAGGAATGTCTTCCTCTTTACCGGAAGATGTCCAGCATGAAATGTACCGCACGCTGCCGGGACTTGAACATGTGAAAATTGTCCGTAATGCTTATGCAATTGAGTATGATTGTATCAATCCAAATCAGTTGTATGCTACTCTGGAATTTAAAAATATTAAAGGACTGTTTTCGGGTGGCCAGTTTAATGGAAGCAGTGGTTATGAGGAGGCTGCCTGTCAGGGGTTAGTTGCCGGAATCAATGCAGCCATGAGCATTATCGGAAAAGAACCGCTGATATTAGATCGCTCCGAGGCTTATATAGGAGTTTTAATTGATGATCTTGTGACAAAAGAAAATCATGAGCCGTATCGCATGATGACTTCCCGTGCGGAATACCGTTTGCTGCTTCGTCAGGATAATGCTGATCTCCGTTTATCAAAAAAAGGATATGAGATTGGTTTAATTTCACAGGAGCGATATGACTGGGTCTGCCAGAAGGAAGTATTGATCCAGAAAGAGATTGAACGTGTTGCCGGAGTCAAGATCGGTGCTAATAAAGAGGTTCAGGCTCTTTTGGAAAGTTACGGAAGTATTCCGTTAAATACCGGAACAACTTTAACAGAACTGATCCGCAGACCTGAGCTTGATTATGAAAAATTAGCAGTGATCGATAAGGAAAGACCTGAGCTGCCTTATGATGTAGTTGAACAGGTTAATATCAATATCAAGTATGATGGATATATTGTGCGGCAGATCAAACAGGTAGAACATTATAAAAAACTGGAAAATAAAAAAATAGCAGAAGATTTTGATTATGATGAAGTACCAAGCCTCCGTATTGAAGCAAGACAGAAGTTAAAACTTTACAGACCGTTATCAATTGGCCAGGCATCGAGAATTTCAGGAGTCTCCCCGGCAGACATTTCGGTGCTTTTGGTTTATATGGAGCAGATGAAATATCATAAAGGAAATATAAAATGACATATAATTTAGAAAAATTTTTAAAAGGTCTGGAAGAACTTCAGATTGAATTAAGCGATAATCAGATACAGCAGTTTATCAGATATTATGAGATGCTGGTGGAAAAAAATAAAGTTATGAATCTGACTGCAATCACAGAATTTGATGAAGTCATTGAAAAACATTTTCTGGACAGTCTTTCCCTGATCAAAGTGTATGATCTCAAAAAAGAAGTTTCAGTGATGGACATGGGAACCGGCGCCGGATTTCCGGGGATTCCTTTGAAAATTGCTTTTCCGAATCTGAAGGTGACACTTGCTGATTCTCTGAATAAAAGAATATTATTTTTACAGGAAGTGATAGAGAAACTTGGATTAAAAGATATTGATGCACTTCACGCGAGAGCGGAGGAGCTTGGAAAAAATAAGGAATACCGTGAAAAGTTTGATCTGGTTGTCTCAAGGGCAGTTGCAAACCTTTCTTCCTTAGAAGAGTATTGTGTTCCTTTTGTAAAAATAGGTGGAAACTTTATTTCTTATAAATCCGGTGAAATTGAAGAGGAAGTTGCTAATGCAAAAAATGCAACATTTTTGCTTGGAGGAAAAATGAAAGAAGTCTATAAATTTGATCTGTATGAGCAGAAAAGATCGTTTGTCGTGATCGATAAGGTGAAGGGAACGCCAAAAACTTATCCGAGAAAAGCCGGAACACCGACAAAGACACCGTTGTAAAAATAATAGTTACTGAGTGATGTAATAATTGGGTGATAAAATAAATCACCATATACATAAACTCCTGTCTTTTTTATGATGCAATAACATGCTTAAATGTAAAAAATTTTTACATTCTATTATAAAACGTGTTTTTAATGCATCATTTGGAGGACAGGAGTTTTTTCTTTTTATTATTAAATTCGAAAATAATCCTACTTTAAAAACATATCAATTGCTTCCGCAACTTTATCGGCAATCTCTAACTGTGGATATTTTTTACAGTTGGATAAGTATACGATTTCATTTCTGGAGTTTGTCTTTTTATAAGAATCTGCAATTGCGATTGCATCTTTCATGTTTCGACTCTCAATCACATAAATTGGAGTTTCTATTTTTTTCAGCGCATGTTCAATACTATTCTTTGTGTAATTTGCTTCCATGCTTGCCATTAAATATTTACCATGACTGAAATTCATGTGGGCTGCTTCGTAGTATGCGTCAATTAATTTGGAAGAAACCAACTGTGGTCTCGCATAATATTCCTCGCGGAAATCTTTGGTGATGTAAGTATTGCTAACTTTGATGTTGTAAAGGAATGTTCCAATCACAGGGAGTTCCAATAATGTTTTTTTCACAGAAGCATATTTATCGGTTGTAATATGAAGCTCTTTCAAAGAGGTCGGATTGATTGCAATAATAGAGTTTGCCAGATCCTTATTCATATTGCAAGCTAACGTTACAAATGAGATTGATTCATTCGATGCAATAATATCTGTTTTTTCTCCAATTACATTTTGGATAAAATCCGTCACAAGCTGAACATATAAATAATTGGTGTAAGTTAAGTACGGTTTTGCAGAGCGTCCACATCCAAGTAAGTCCAGTGTGTAGACAGTATGTTTCTTTTCCAGTTTTCGAATCACTTTGCACCATTCATAAGAAGAGCAGACCGGATCCAGATCGTGAATCAGCAATAACGGACTGCCTGATCCGCGTTTCGTATAATAAATCTGTCCGTTTTTCCAATCGTAAAAATTGCCGTTCTCTGCTTTCAAAATATTCTTGATATCAGCTGTCATATTAATAAATCTGTTAACAAAATGGATTGTTCCAGCGGCAAGAGCTGTCAACAGAAAAAAATGTTTGATATTCTTTTTCATAGAAACCTCCTTATTTATTTTATGATCATTAAAAGATGCATTTCATATAATTGAATAATCGTTTCACCATTTCATAATCATAAATCTTTATTTAATAATATTATATCCGCTTTTTATAACATATACAAATTAATTTTTGAAAAATCATTCATTTCTTTTACATATTTTGAAAATTTTATTTTACTTAGAAAAAATAAGATAACTATAAATGTAGTATAATTGTTTTTAAAATAATGATATGGTATAATGTGCGTATGCAATGAGTAGTGCCAATCGAGAATAGCAGCATTATTAATGATTACTCAAAAGTAAAGGAACAAGTGATTATGGTTATAGAATATTTACAGCAAATAAAAGATTCTTATTTCGAACAAAAACATGCATTAGAAAAACAGTTAAATTTATTGGAAATTCAATTAAAAGAAAATACCGGAATGATAAAAATGTTGGAGGAAACAAATGATTCGTGCTATGAACTGTTTACACCTAGAAATGTTAATTCAAAGAATAAAGCTAAAATTAATGAACTGATGGAAGAACAGAAAAGTATCAATGAGTCTATAGAAAATTTGAAAAATTCTATCAAAGAATATTCTAGTAAGATCGAACAATTAGATCAGATAGTGGAAGAAGAAAATCGAAAAATTGAAATTGTTCAGGAATATACGGAGGCAATGACACAACAGAATATAGTAAGTGAAGATGAAAAGAAATCATCGGAAGATAATTTACTTGATGGTATGAAGAATATTTTGAACCGGGTGGAGTTATGCAGCCAGTTGATTGATATTGATCCAGTTCGATGCAGATTGGAATTAAGTTCTGTTATGAAAATTCTTACTGATCTAATTGAAGAAAAAGATGAATCGGATTTTTGAAATATATATTTCTAAAAGAGACACTTTTCCAAATTAAAATAAATTCATAAATCTATTAGTTAGATAAATTATATATAAAGGAAAAACACATATGAGTAACAAAATATATAAGAGTAAGATGAAAGATGAAAATAGATTACTTGGAAAATTTGTGAATATATCATTAATCGCATTATCAATTATCTTTGTTTTATTATTTTTAAAAATAATAGTAATAGAAATATCATTTCATAAAATGATTACGGAAATGGTTGAGGGGATTGATTATTACATTGAAGATATAGTAATAACAGATAAGGAAACGTTAGAGGACTATAATGGTTCAGAATCAGGATCAACGAAATATTTCTTTTACTATGGACATGATACTGATAAGCGCATGCAAGTAAATCAAAAAGTGTATTCTCAGTATAATGTAGGAGATATGTTTCCAGCTTATACAAAGGATCATTATTATTATGGTTCAACAATTAATTCGGTTTTGCCAAAAACTGAGTATAAAAACAATGAATTAAGTAAAGCCGGTATCGTAACAATCGGTTGCCTAATACTATTACTGCTTATATATAAATGGATTGATAATTTAGGAAAAAAGACAAACAATCAATAGTTAAGATCTTAAAATGTTTCACGTGAAACATTTTAAGGTCTATTTTATATTTTAACAATATTTAGTAGGCTCTTATAATATGAAATACTATAGTTTGAAGTAACACAATAAAAATATAAATGTTTCACGTGAAACATTTTTGGATAATTAATCATAGCATTTGAAATATAGAAGTGTTATAATATACAACGTAGAAAAAAAACAACAAAAATATCTGCTTACAAAATAGTAAAAATATCTAGCTATTATGGAATGAAAATTGATTATATCATGAAGCACAAATCTATGATCGTTATCTATACCCGCTTCGCTCGGTAGATTATATCATACACAAAAAAACACATGATTCACAGAACAGTCTTTATTTATATTATAATAAAGAAACATAATAGCTAATAACAGAACTATGGGAAAGGAAAATATAATGGGTAGAATTATAGCAGTAGCAAACCAAAAGGGTGGTGTTGGTAAGACAACAACAGCAATTAATCTGGCTGCTTGTCTTGCGGAAGCAGGGAAAAAAGTATTAACAATTGATCTTGATCCACAGGGAAATATGACAAGTGGACTTGGAGTAGATAAAAATGAAGTGGAAAATACAGTTTATGAGTTAATGCTTGATGAATGTTCCGTTAAAGAAAGTATGACGGATACGGTTATAGACGGAATGAAAGTAATTCCATCAAATGTAAATCTTGCCGGAGCTGAAATCGAATTATTAGGTATTCCAGAAAAGGAATACATATTAAGAAATGCTGTTGATTATATCAAAGAAGATTATGATTTTATTGTAATTGATTGTCCGCCATCTTTAAATATGCTGACAATTAACGCAATGACAACTGCAAACTCTGTCCTGGTTCCAATTCAATGTGAATATTATGCGCTGGAAGGATTGAGCCAGTTAATACATACCATTGATCTTGTACAACAAAGATTAAATCCAAATCTTTTGATTGAAGGAGTTGTCTTTACAATGTATGACGTGCGCACAAATCTTTCTAATCAGGTAGTTGAAAATGTAAGAAATAATTTAGATGCAAAAATATATGATACATTGATACCAAGAAATATTCGTCTGGCAGAGGCACCATCTTATGGATTGCCAATTAACTTATATGATTCCAAATCTGCCGGAGCAGAAAGTTACCGTTTACTTGCAAAAGAAGTAATAGATAGAAAGGATATTTAAAATATGGCAACCGCAAAGAAAAATGGATTAGGCAAAGGACTTGATTCACTTATTACTAATAAAGTAAATAATGCAAAAACAACAACAGCAACAATAAAACCAGCTGTTAAAAAAGATGAAAAAGTAGTGGAAGGTATACTCGTTAACATTAATAAAGTAGAACCAAACAGAGAACAGCCAAGGAAAAATTTTGATGAGGATGCACTTTTGGAATTAGCAGAGTCCATCAAACAGTTTGGTGTTTTACAACCATTACTAGTACAACAGAAAGATGATTACTATGAGATCATTGCTGGCGAAAGAAGATGGAGAGCTGCCAAACTTGCTAATTTAAAAGAGGTTCCTGTTATTATCAAAAAATTAACAGAACAGGAAGTTGTAGAAATTTCACTTATTGAAAATATCCAGCGTGAAAACTTAAATCCAATTGAAGAGGCAATTGCATATAAAAGACTTTTAACAGAATTCAATTTAAAACAGGATGAAGTAGCGGAACGTGTATCTAAAAGCAGAACAGCAGTAACAAATTCAATGCGTTTGCTGAAATTAAATGAAAAAGTTCAACAGATGGTTATTGATGATATGATTTCTACCGGCCATGCCAGAGCACTGCTAGGTCTTAATGATCTGGAAAAACAATACACGGTAGCTCAGCAGATATTTGACGAAAAGCTAAGCGTTCGTGAAACAGAAAAATTAGTAAAAAAAATCCAGCAGGAAAAAAATCAGAAAGATACGGAAAAAAATAAAAAAATAGATCCGAAATTAGAAGCAATCTGCCATGACCTGGAAGAGAAGATGAAAGGAATTTTAGGAACAAAGGTTGCTATTAATCAGAAAGATAGCAAAAAAGGAAAAATCGAAATCGAATATTATTCCATGGATGAACTGGATCGCATTATGGATTTATTCAGAACTATAGAAAAATAATAGAGTATTTTTATAAAAATCGATTCAATAAAAATAAGTTCGTTATATGAAACAGCAGAAGGAGAAAAAATGATTTCACAGTATTTAGGATTTGATTCAGATTATATTATCATTGGACTAGCAGCACTTGTTTTAATACTTATTATTTTAATGATTATAAATGTAGTTCAAATGAGTAAATTGAAAAAGAGCTATAAGATTTTTATGAAAGGAAAAAATGCAAAAAACTTAGAGGATACACTTATTAAAAGGTTAAATCAGGTAGATGATCTGATAAATGCAAATTCCGCAAACGAAAAAAATATAAAAACCTTATTCCAGAACATGCAGAGAACATATCAGAAAATGGGACTTGTAAAATATGATGCATTTAATGAGATGGGTGGCAAGCTGAGTTTTTCTCTGGCAATGCTTGATGTGAAAAATAATGGATTTATCATTAATGCAATGCACACAAGAGAGGGCTGTTATACTTATATTAAAGAAATCATTGATGGAAATTCAGTGATTGTTTTATCTGGTGAAGAACAGGAAGCATTAAACAACGCAATGGGGGAAAATAACATTGCAAAATAGAAAGACATATTATATAATAAAGTCCGTCTTGTAAATAGTAAAATTGGTTTACATAATTTTAAAAATCGGAAAGGAGGATAGTAGTATGCACAAATTTTTAAGAGCAGTCGGTTTTTCAAAAATCACAAAAGAAGAGCTGAATGATATTTTTCAAAAAATAATAGAGAGACCAATGTTGCAGAAAGTGGCAGAGGATTCCGAAGGTAATGAGTTTGCAGAACTCTCTATCGAGTTTGGAGATTTCTTTGGACTGTCTTTGAGAGGAACATTTAATGAGAATGATTCTTTTGAGATGAGCTACTACTATCCTTATTTTTGTGGTAATAAAATTTCAACGACGGAACAGATTGATATTGAAAAACATGCGGAAAAAGAGTCTTATGCAGGAATCTGTGATGAGGTAAGACTTGGCGTTACATTGATTTTTTATTTGCAGAATGTGGCGGATTATCTGGCTGTGAAAAATAATAAATTTTACATGAGTCAGGCAAATGGAACAGTGCTTGCTGCGCTTTCTACAGAAGGAAAAATTTTACTTCCTATTAATAAAGATGAACATAAGCAGAAGCTGACAGAACAGACTATGAACGAAAGAAATGGATTGATCGCTGCAGCCAGAAAGGGAGATGAAGATGCTATCGAGAATCTGACTTTGGAAGATATCGACACTTATTCCCTTCTTTCAAGACGTGTACAGCATGAAGACATTTTGAGTATTGTGGATTCTTACTTTATGCCTTATGGAATTGAAAGTGATCAGTATTCCATTCTTGGTGAAATCATGGATTGCAGGCTATTGCAAAATTCGTATACAGAAGAAAATGTTTATGCGATAGATATCAAATGTAATGATGTAGAATTTCCAATCTGCATCAATCAGAAAGATCTGATTGGTGAACCAGCAGTTGGAAGAAGGTTCAAAGGAAACATCTGGTTACAGGGAAGTATTAATTACAGAGATTAGTGATTTTTACAAAATCACTAATCTGATGAAAGAAAAAGATTGAACTTCTCTGATAGTTGGAATATAATAAACAAGTATTTGTTCCCTTAGTTAAATGGATATAACGGGGTCCTCCTAAGAGAAAGCCGAGGCATTCCCCAAAGGGAAAAAATGAAAAACAACTTTCAGTTCGAATCTATTCTGAAAA
>ENA-USUG01001086-USUG01001086.1-human-gut-metagenome-genome-assembly--contig:-NODE-1086-length-46857-cov-22.029029_pt1 | contig 46857 bp, 41 predicted proteins | sample MGYA00250059_ERZ773394 | MGnify/ENA primary metagenome ERZ773394 (study PRJEB29103, sample SAMN06111957) | human gut metagenome | biome: human gut; feature: ankylosing spondylitis patient; material... | reverse complement strand
TCGGGCGTGTTTGCGGAATTGGAATTGCGTATCATTCGGGCGCGCGTGAAGTCGGGAATGGCAAACGCCAAGGCCAAGGGCGCAAGAATCGGAAGACCTACGCTGACCGCAGACGACATTCCGCCGATCTTCCTACGGCACTACCCCGCGTTCAAGAATAAGAATCTCAACCTGAGCGAGTTAGCAAGAGTGTGTGATATCAGCCGAACCACGGCTTATAAATACATTGATCTTTTGGAGGGGAGAACGGCATAATGGATATGGAAGAATTGAGCTATTTCATCTTTATGGAGGGGCAGGAGAAAAAAGCGAAACAAGAGAATGGAAAACGGGAGGCGTAATGCCTCCCGTTTGCTCTATTCATCCAAAAGATCAATTTCCGATGGGTCAAAATCATCTTCCAATGTGGCCTCATTTAGCCAAAACAGTTGATTGTTGTCCTTGTCGACTTTTCGTTTGAGCAAACCGGAATCCCATAATACACGCAATTGGTGCCCAACCCGCTGTTCGGGAACATCATCATCAAAGACTTTTATTAAGGCGCTAAACTGTTGAATGGATATTGGTCTGTCGACCGCTTCAGCAATAGTCATCAATTCATACCGAATAAGACTACTCGTAGCACCTGCTTCTGCATCGGCTTCAAATTCAACTTTTTTTCTCGCCCAATAACTCGTTGCGGGGATATTGTCTGATCTACTCATGATTAAATTCCTCCTGCATTTGTATCTTCTTTTCAATTAGGATTTTAGAAATTTCATCTACATACGATTTTTCCGCTGCAAGCCGCTGTTGTTCCCTTTTGGTCTTTTCTTCCTGCTCTATTCTTCTCTTTTCTTGCCCTTCTGGATCAATATTCTTATATTTTTTCTCAATAAACTCCCACGGAACATCGACATTCATAATTTTAAGCTGACTTCTGGCTTTTGGATACATAACGCCAATATCAATGAGGTCAGCAAGCGCCGCACTCATGGGATAAGTAAGCACCATTCCGCAGTCAGGACACTTATATACGGTTTGCTGCTGGCTGGCAATTCCGGCAGCAGCGCCGCCGACACCAAGTAAGACCGTCCCCACAGCACCTTTAAGATAATTGTAATTAACGCCGTTTGCCTGAGTATCGGTCATAACATTAGGACTTCCGCAAGCTGCACAACGATAGATTCCCATTTTTCCCTCACAATCAGTGCTGTATTTTAGCAATTTCCAATGCGTCGCTACATAGCTTCCTTACCGCCGCGACAAATGATGATAAACCGTGGGCTTTTTGATATTCCTTGATTTTCGCAATCAAAGTTTCATCGTTGTCAGTAAAGGTAACTAATTTACTCATAGCAAATACTCCTTTCCGCCAAAATAGGAATTATGCCTCTTGTAATTATGCTATCTTACTTCCTTTTTGTCAAGCGAATTAGGAATTACAATTCCTATATAAAGCCGATAGGAGGAAGAGAAATGCTTGTTTTGGATATGCGGGAGATTGGAAACAAGCTATTGGCAATCCGTAAGCGCATGGGAATGACGCAAGTAGAGGTAGCGGAGGCTGCAGGATTATCGAGTCGAACCTACGCCGACATTGAACGCGGTACGGTTAATATGCGTGTGGAGACAATCTTGCGAATTTGTGATGCACTTCATATTACCCCCGATGAAGTGCTTACTAAGAGCGAATGTGAGCTGACAGCCCAGCAGGAAGAAATCTTTTCTCGCCTTAACGCTTGTTCCCCTAAGGATAGGGAAACGGCTCTTCGGCTGCTATCGGTCTATCTACAATCACTTTCTGAATAGGAGGGCTTTATTGTGGCAAAGGGACAAGGCCGCTCTTCAGGACAAGGGGTAAAGCTGCTCTATATCCGAGATTATCTCTATACCCATGCAACAAAAGAACACCCTAAGAACGCAAAGGACATTTCTAAATACTTAGCGTCTATGGGCGTTTCCGCATCGGTGAAAACGATCTATAATGATATTTTGCGCCTGCAAATAGATTTTGGCGTTCCAATAGAATACAATCCCTCAAAGTGGGGGTATTACATCACGCAGCCGCAATTTGAGCCGTATGAATTGCGTCTTTTGGTCGATTGCGTTCAGTCAGCAAAGTTCTTGACCGAGAATATGGCTGTGCAGTTGACGAAGAAGATTAAGCAGTTGGCTGATGTTTATACGAAGGATTCTCTAAATCGTCAGGCGTATGTGTCAAACCGCGTCCGCAACATGAATGAGGAAGCAATGCGGGGCTTGGATTGCATTTATGAGGCGATTTCAAGGGATAAAAAGATTAGCTTCCGCTATTTCAAATATACCCCCAGCAGAGATAAACCCAAGCAATATACAAAGCACAATGGCAGCTCTGTCATTACGGTCAGCCCATATCTTGTAGTGTGGGATGGGGAGCGTCATGTTCTTATTGCGTATACCGAGCATGAGGGTAACCCTGCAATAGCAGCGATATGTGCTGACCGCATAGAGCAGGTAATGGTATTAGATGAGCCAAGAGGAGGCAAAGATACCATTCGTGAATCGGGCGTGTTGGAGTTCAAGTTTAGGCCATTCGGTATAGGAATGTTCAGCGAGGGGATAACAACCGTGCAATTGCTCGCTCATAATAACTGCGCGACTGATATTGTGGAAAAGTTTGGAACAGACATTGCTATGATTCCCTATGACGAATCGCATTTCACTGTAAGTCTGCAAGTAGAATTGACGCCGTTATTCTATAATTGGTTGTCATTTTACCCAGGAAGAATAAAAGCGCTAAGCCCGCCGCAGGCTATCGAAACTATGCAGGCACTCACAATTGCGCTTGCCGATTCTTACGATGTCTTTTCCAACAAGATGCTTCTAAACTTCCTGTTAGCGGGTATGGTAGGAGGCGAAAAGGAATTGTTGGACAATCAAAATTTGCCATTATAAATGGGAAGATGTAAAAACATCTTCCCATTTTCTTCATTGTCGCTTCTGGATGTTAAAAGATGTTCGACGATGTTCCGTTATGCTCCCCGTCGTATCTTCTGCTTTGATCGGCTCATATTTTCCAACGGTGAGAGCCGATCAAAGTTATTGGCAATGTCCGCGTCGTAGATATTGCAATAGTGCCTTGTCATTTTCAGCGTGGAATGTCCCAACAGCTTTTGCAGCATAAATGCGTCGCCGCCGCAGTCGATCAGGTATTTGCGGGCGAATGTGTGTCGAAACAGGTGGATAGAAGTCTTTTCGACTCCCCTGTTATGGTTGTACCGTTCGATAGCGAGCCTTAAAGCATTGGCTGTCAGCATCCCGCCGTATTCATCACAGAAAAGATAGTCGCTGTCTTTCCCACCACGCACTTTGAGATAGTCCCGCAGGATACGCAACATTTGACTACACAGCGGGACGACCTGAACCTTGTGCGTCTTCGTATGCCTGAATACAATTCTGCTACTGGATAGATCAACGTCTCGGTTCTGTATGTTGCGGACAGTAGAGGCACGGCAACCGCTATTCAACAGAAAATTGACGATGACCCAATTCCGATATTCGCAAAATGTTCCGTTCGCTTTTGGCTTTTCCAACAGCAGTAGCAATTCTTCATCGGTGTAGGTTTCTTTCACCGTCTCCACCTGTTTATAGTTCGGCACAGTCAATGTTGTGTAGCCCTGCTGTCTGCTCCAATTCATAAAGGTTTTGAACACGCGGACATAACTGCTGATGGAGTTTGTTGCCAACCCGCTTTCCCTCATTGAAACGATCATACCGTCAATGTCGGCTTGTGTCAGGTTGGAAAACGCTCGATCAATATCAATGTGTCTGCTGATAGACTTAAAGTGTGAGCGGTAGTTTGCTATTGTCTTTTCGGTGTAGCCTTTTGCGGTTTGTGCTACCACGAAATCCTCGAATACTCCTTTTACGGACACACCGATTTTCGATGCTATTGCGATTTTCTTCGCCATAATAAGACCTCCTGCGTTCCCTGAATTTGGTAGAAAACGCAGGAGGTCTAAATCCTTTGAGGAGAATAACAAAAGCCCTTGAAACCGTAGAGATTTCAAGGGTTTTGGTGCCTCGTCGGGGATTCGAACCCCGGACACCCTGCTTAAAAGGCAGGTGCTCTGCCAACTGAGCTAACGAAGCATATTCTATTCCAAACCACCGAAGCGGTAAAAATCTGGCAGGGATGGCTGGACTCGAACCAGCGAATGAGGGAGTCAAAGTCCCTTGCCTTACCGCTTGGCTACACCCCTATTGGGAAGAGAGGGCTGGGGCCAAATCCCATCCCTCTCTTTTTGTGGGGTGGGTAAAGGGACTCGAACCCTCGACACCCGGAACCACAATCCGGTGCTCTAACCAACTGAGCTACACCCACCACATATTCTGTATCCGTGCGATATTTGCTGCTTTGCTGAGGGACGCCTTGTAAATGGTACGCCAGGAGGGATTCGAACCCCCGGCCTACTGCTTAGAAGGCAGTTGCTCTATCCAACTGAGCTACTGGCGCAAATTGAATGGAGCAGGTGACGGGAATCGAACCCGCATCCCCAGCTTGGAAGGCTGGTGCCCTAGCCATTGTGCTACACCTGCATGCGCCCTCCGCAAAAATCGTCAGCTCTGTTATAATAGCATCAGTGTCCCGTTTTGTCAACGTTTTTTCAGAATTTTTCTGCACTTTTTTATGTTATCTGAGTAGAGCATACAAAAGCCTTGCACCGTCAGCACTTTCCGGCCGCGCGAACGCGCCGCACAGCCGCTCAGGATGCCACTGCACGGCAAAGACGGGGAGCGTCCTGTGGCCGACGGCCTCGACCGTGCCGTCCTCCGCGCAGGCGAAGACCTGAAGCCCCGTCCCCAGCCGCCAGACGGCCTGATGGTGTGCACTGTTGACCGTGCAGCGCGTTCCGTACAGCTCGCGCAGAAGGCCCGGCACGGTGTTGATGGCATGCAGCCGGTCAACGCCGTCAATTTGACTGTGGCCCTCGATGTGCTGACGCAGCGTGCCGCCAAAATAGACGTTGAGGACTTGCAGCCCGCGGCAGATGCCGATGACAGGCTTTCCCGCGCACAGGAAGTTGTCAATCAGCGTGAGCTCACGCGCGTCGCGTGCTTCGTCGAGATCTTCCGAGCCGTTCAGCGCTTGACCGTAAAAGCGCGGGTGCATGTCGCCCCCGCCGGGCAGCAGCAAAACGTCCGCGTTCTCCGGCGTTTCGGTGAGCGGCGCACCGACCAGCGCGAGCGCATTTACGTAATTTTTCAGGCGTACCGATAAATAGACAGTCTTCATACGCACAGAATATGCCCCGAATGCGAAAAAAGACCTTGCAAGACGCAAAAAGTTATGGCATAATAGTTTAGCTGATAACAGCGAACTGAATATGCAGCGGTATCGAAGTGGTCATAACGGGGCTGACTCGAAATCAGTTTGAGGGAAACCTCACGAGGGTTCGAATCCCTCCCGCTGCGCCAAGGAAAAACCTCTTTTGTCTGTTACGGCAAAAGAGGTTTTTCGTAAAGAGAGGGACTGAAAATGCTGATTGACAGTTCGATCGCACAGGCATATATCGAGAGCAGCTGCGTCGACGCTTTTCGTGCTTCATGGCTCTTTGAACACACCTCGGTTTCGTCAGATCTTGGCAGGAATGCATTTACTCCGCCGCCTGAGGATCTTGCTCTCCGAGAGACTGTGCGCAAGCTCGAACGCCGTATCTGTGAAGCGGCTGCGCACTTTGTCCCCGTCAACCGCCCGATTTGGGACGCGCTTTTCCCCGATTGGGAAGCGGTACAGCCGACACTTGATTTGATCGTCGGTTATCCCGAGCCTTACGACGCCGTTGCGGCACACTCGCCCGACGGGCAGGCACATCTCATCTTTGACCTCATCCGTTGGTGCAATTATGCGGAGCTCGACCAGCTCGACAGCATCATTCGTAATCTGCTGACGCATGAGATTACGCATCTCTTGATTGGACACCGCTATCCGGCGGCAGATGCCGCATTGGAAAGTACAGACTATTTGAGAAGATTGGATGCTTACACATTTCATGAGGGATTCGCCCATCTTCTCTCCTATCAGGCGACAGAAATCGACTGTGTGGACTGGCATACACCGCAGCTTACCGAGGTCGCAGCAGCAAGCCGTGCCAAACTGCGCCTCGCGCTTACGGAGACGGACCCAGACAGGCAAAAGCAGTTTCTTGAAGAGGCGGTCTGCGGATCGTACTATGAAAAGTTTGCCTGTATGTGCGGTATGCTGTATCTGGCAGACCGATGGGAAACGCAGGGAATCGACGGCCTGCAAAGCGCATTTGCGGACTATCACGGCTTTGCTCAAAGGGCCTTGAGCATTCGAATTTGATTGCAAAAGAGGAAGAGACGCGAATGCGTCTCTTCCTCTTTGTTTTACACCTTCTCCCGCTTCTGCCGCCAGAGGTTGATCGCCAGCATGACCGCGGCGTAGATCAGCGCGGCGGCGAGGATAATGAGCGAGAAGTCGCGCTGCATCTGGTAGCTCGTCGTCGTGAAACCCTTGACGAGTAGATGACCGGCAAGATAGCTTGCGGGAATCAGCGCGAGATAGCCGAACGCTTTGCCCGTTTTCTTCCTGCGGCAGGCGAAAAATGCAATACCCAACGTAATAAGGAGTGCTAACGATAGCAAAACGTAATAGCCCAACGCCAGCCGCGGCAGAGAAATGATGCCGCCGTTCATGCTGCCGCAGAGCAGCACATCGTCCTGACCGTTGTTCTGGGAATAGTAGACCGCCGCGCAGTTCGCGGCGTCGAGCGTGAAGAGCGTGCGCGCGGACTCCGCCTTGGCGAGCACGCCTTGCAGTGCGTCCGCCTCGCGCTGTGTGCGATCATTTGCGCTGTGTGTGTTCGGGGCGCCCCCGGTTTTGTCGAATGCGCCGCGCCATGTGTCGAGCGGCGTGCGCCATGCGGTGATGAAGTAGATGGTTTTGCCGCTGTTAGGGTCCTGCGTGTTCGTGACCTCTGCGCCGGAGACCGGTACGAGCAGGCTGACGGCGATGCTCTCCGCGCCGCTGAGATCAGAAAGCCCCTCCGCTGCCGAGCCGTCCGCGAGCGCTCGGGGCGAGCGCGAGATCGCCCACTCTGTCTCGCTGTACGGCAAATACTGCGGCGCGGTGAGATACGCGAATCCCGCCGTCGCCAGCGTCAGCGCGAGTGTGACGGCCAGCAGTACGGCGGTCAGCTTCTTGCGTCGAAGCTGCCGCTTCAAGTCGCGTAGCGGCTGCGCGCTGACGGGCGCGGGCTTCACGTCCGCCTTCAGCGCGTCAAGTTCGGCGCGGCAGGCCGCGCACTGCGATAAATGCCCGTCCACAAATTCCTTCGTCTCCTCGCGCAGCATATCCTCCTCGTAGAGCGGCAGAAGGTCCTGCACGATGCTGCAAGTTTTGTCCATTTCAGTCGTCCTCCAATCCCTCGCGGATCATGCGCTTGGCGCGGTGATACGTCACGCATGCCCAGTTTTCCGTCTTGCCGAAGAGCGCGCCGATGTCGCGGAAGCTCTTCTCGCCGTACACACGCCACATGAAGACCTCCTTGTACGGCTCTCTGAGCCCGTGCAGCAATTCCTGGATGCGCGCGGCCTCGCTGTGATCTTCTAACTCCTCCTCGTGGCGCTCCTCGGCGATCCGGCAGTCTTCGAGCGGGGCAAGCCGCTTCTCGCGCCGCAGCTGCGAATAATACAGATTCTTCGCGATCTGGCACAGCCACACGCGCACGCTGCACTCGCCCCGAAAGCGGTCGAGGGCGTCCATCGCGCGGAAAAACGTCTCGCTTGTCAACTCCTCGGCGACGCTCTCGCTCCCGGACAGCGAGAGAAGATAGCGGTACACATCGTCGAAGTACACGGCGTACACCTCTTCAAAATTCGTCAGCGCCCTCACCCCCTTTCTGTCTATAAGACGGCGGAGAATTGATTTTCTTACAAAAAAATCCGTCCCGCGGGACGGATTTTTTCTTTCACGTTTTGACGACCTTTTTCTTGCCGCACTTCGGGCACGTGAGCTCGACCTTGCCGATGTTTTTCGGTACGCGGCAGTACGCGCCGCAGGAGCAGCGGACGTATTTGTGCGCCTTGTCGGCGCGGCGGGCCTGCGCGCCGCGGATGGCGTTGGCCTTCGGCGTCCACCAGGTCAGAAACTTCGCGTTCTCGGCCTGACGGCGCGCGAGATTGCGCGAAAAGATGCGGATGAGCACGATGAACATCAGCATCATCGACACAAAGTACAGCGCTTGGGAAACGCCCTGCACGCGGATGATCGAGCTCAGAATGCTCACGGCCAGCTCAAGGATCACGAGCGCCCAGTTCAGCGCGTCTACGCCGTTGCGGCCATACATAAAGCGGTAAAGGGCATCGCGGAATTTGTTCACAAAAAACACTCCTAAAATCTTGATGCTGCCATTCTACACGCTTTTTGAACCCCCGTAAAGGCGTTTGAACAAAAGTTTACAGAATAGAAAAGAGTAAACGCAAACCGCAAGTGTGGAATTTGCCCGCCTGCGGCGGGCAAATTCTGCGCGCAGCGGCCTGCAAACCCTAAAAAGAAAGCCCCGCAAAGCGGGGCTTTCTTTTTAAGTGATTTACTTCACTCCGTTGACGTAGCGATACAGGAACGTCACGGCCTCGCCGCGCGTGCAGGAGGCGTAGGGGGAGAAGGTGGTCGTGCTGGTGCCCTGGGTGATGCCCTTGCCGACAGCCCACAGGATGGCGTTATAGTAGCTCGCCTCGTTCACGGAGCTGACATCCTTGAACGGGTTGGAGTAGTAGCCGCTGGGCTTGCCCGCGTAGCGGTACAGGAACGTCACGATCTGAGAGCGCGTGCACTCCTGATACGGGGAGAAGGTCGTCGCGTTGGTACCGGCGGTGATGCCCTTCTGGCTGGCCCACAGGATGGCCTTGTAATAGCTGGCGTCTCTGACGGAGTTCACATCGGTGAACGGGTTGCGGGTGCTGGTCGGCTCCGGAGAACCGGCGGCGCGCCACAGGAAGGTCACGATCTCGGCACGGTTGCAGTTCTTGTACGGGGAGAAGGTCGTGCTGGACGTGCCGTTGGTGATCTTGTTGTTCACGGCCCACTTGACCGGCTCATAGAAGAAGTCGCTCGCCTTGACGTCGATGAAGTTCATCGTCTGGGCGATGGTGATAGCCATCGTACCGGAGGCCTCTTCGTTCTTGGTGCCGTAAACGGTGAAGGGGATGTAGACGGTCTTGCCGGCCTCGGCCCATCTGGTGGTGTGGTAGGCGACGTCCGCAAGGTCATACTGCGTGCGGGAGGGCTCATAGTAGAACTTGTCGGTGCTGTCGGCCAGCTTGCCGGTGGAGTAGCTGCTGTAGGAGCGGTACAGGCCGCCGTAAGCGTAGGAGGAGACGTTCTTGCCGCTCACGTCGAACTTGACATAGTCGAGCGTGGACTTGCGGTAGGAGGTCTTGGCGTCCTGCAGGAAGTTGACAAAGTCGCGCGCGGTCAGCTGGACGGTATCGTCGATGCCGACAGTGTAGGTGATGTCTTCCTTGACGACGGAGATCACGACGTTGCCGCTGTAATCCACGTCCTTGCCCCTGGAAGCGCCGTCCTTGTAGAGCTTACCGTAAGCGGTGAAGGAAATGGTGATGGTGTCCTTGGCCTTGGCGACGGACTCGAAGGTCACCTTGTCGAGATCTTCGACCTTGTCGTTTCTGTCGATCTTGCTCTTGCCCTCATAGAGGACGCCCTCTCTGGTGGAGTTGGGCAGGGAGAACTTGACGTAGCTGAGCTCAAGGGTGTCCTTTCTGGAATTGTAGACACCGGCATCGTCCGCGATATCCTCGAGGAAGCTGTCGAAGTCCTTCTGGTTGAAGCTCACGCTCTTGCCCGCGACAACATTGTAGTTGATGTCGTAGGACTTCTGAGAAACAGTGATCGTACCGGTGGAAGCAACACCATCCTTGTCGACGCCGACGACGTACAGGGTCACCTTACCGTTCTTGTCGAACTGAGAAGCAGTGATGGTGATGTCCTTGTCTTCCTTGACGAGCGTATAGCCGGAGACGGAAGTGCCATCGAAGTGGCCCGTATAATCGGTGACCTTGGAAGTGGTGTAGTAGAGATACTTATAGTCGCTGTTGGTGAACGTGACGGACTTGCCAGCAGAAGTGCCGGTCACAGTGTCCTTAATGTCCTTATCGCCGACAACGGGAACCTTGAGCGTAACAATGTACGGGCTCACGCCGTTCTGGGTGGAGTAAACCTTGAGCTGGAAAGAATCCTCACCGAGGTAACCGGCCTTAGCGCTGATATACAGATCGGAGATGGTGTCGCCCTTGGAATACTTGTGGGAAGAAGTGAACGAATTTCTGTCGTAGAGCTCAAGCATGGTGCTGGGGGCCGTCTCAAGCGTGATCTTCTGAATCTTGGAAGCGGTGAAGCTGCTGTCCTTCTTCTTGATGATCTTAGTGACGAGAGACTCAAGCTCGCTGTCATCGTAGGAATTCGAATCGCCGTTCGTCACGGAAGCAATGGTATCATCGAGCGCTTCGATCTTGATGGGGAATTCAACCGTGTAGTCCTTGTTCAGATAGGTCACAACTGCGGTAACGGTGACTCTGCCGGAAGTAGAGCCAGCAGTGGCAGTAGCCTGCTTGTCGGTCTTAGCAGACAGAGAAATATAGCTGTCCTTGCCATTTTCAACCGACCATACTGTGGAGAGCGTCGGATTCGTATTAGTCGTCGTACCATCTTTGACCGTCAGCTTGAGAAGCTGGGACTCACCTGTGGCCATAGTGGTGTACGAATAATCGGGAAGAACTTTATGCGTATCAGTGTTAACAGTCAGGTTATAGGGGGCAGACTCCTTGGTCACGCCGTTATCCTTTACCTTAACGGTGATGCTATAGGGAGTATTGCTGGCGGGGAAAGTAAGTTTATCGTCCAGCTTAAGAGTCTTGCTGTCGGAACGTGCGATTTTGTTAGTGCCGTTATACCACTCATAGGTCAGATCAGCATCCGCAGTACCAAGTGCAGAGGTATAATTAGCGGTCAGCACACCCTTTTCGCCCTCACGGATTGTGTTAGATGTGACACCCGTAGCGGTGATGCTGGGAGCAGTCAGCTCAACTGGAGTGAGGGTCAGAGTAAGCTCTTTCGAATTGGCACCCTTGGTAAGAGTCAGCGTACTACCGGTGAGAGTAGCAGTTACGCCAGAAACGTTCGTGGAAAAGCCCGTGGTCGGAGCGGTACTGCCAAGGTAGTTAACAGTGGCCGTCCACGTTCCGCTAGTTTTGTTAATTTCGTAGCTACGGTCTTCATATTTGACATGCGTGATGGAATCTTCGAAAGCCTTTTGAGCATCAGCCTTTGCATCGGTGACAGTAATTTCCGCAGCAGCTTTCTTCGTTTCCGACCCGCTTTGGAGGGTCACCGTGCAAACAATCTGAGCGCTACCCTTAGCTACTGCGGTAACAGTTGCCTTAGAGTTGTCAGTAGAATCCATTTGAACTGTTGCTTTACTTGTGTCTTTACTCTCCCAAGCATAAGATGCGGCAGTAACGCCGCTAGGGAGCTTTACGCTTGCAATGGTGGTTTCCGCCGCATCGGCATTGCCGCCTGTTTTGTCGATAGACGACTTCACAAAGCTGATACTATAACCGTCATCTGACGTCACCGTATCTGCCTGCGCCGGAACGATGACCAGACTTAAAATCATAGTCAACGCCAGCAGCGATGAGAGAAATTTCTTCATAATTTTCTTCATCCTTTCTTGTTGTTTCGATCTTGGCTCCGCGCGCACAGAGCCTTTCTCATACATCGGCATTTTACCATGCCGCGGGGAATAAGGGAACAGAAAAATGCAAAATTCATAAATTCTTCATCTTCCCGTTCGCCGCCTCCCCCTTGTGTCACTTATTAGACGCAAAAAGCGTCGATTTTGTTTCACAAAATCTCAAATTTTTCAAAATTTTTTATGCCGCGAAAAACCGCACGTACACATATACTCCCGCCGCGATCTGAGCAAGTAAGATCGCCGGAATGCCGAACCGGAAGTACCAGTGCCGCGTCTTGTGGTGAAAGACCCTCATTGCGAAAAGAGCACCCGCGCTGCCGAGCAGCAGCGCGAGTGCAAATAAGGTCTTTTCGGGCACGCGCCGCGCGCCCGATATCTTGGCGCGGCGCTTGTCTGCGCCGTAGACGCAGAACGTAATTAGATTGATCGCGGCGAGATAGATGACAAAAACTCTCACTTTTCGAGCTTGCTGAGCTCCACAGCCGCCGCCGCGCCGAGGCGCGCGTTGTTGAACACGAGCTGGATGTTGGAATCCAGGCTGTCGCCGCCGGTCAGGTCCTTGATCTTGGCGAGCAGATACGGCGTCGTGGCTTTGCCGTGAATGCCGTCCTTCTTCGCGTCCTCGACGGCCTCGGCAATGGCCTTGTCGATGACTTCCTTGTCCATGGAGTACTCCTCGGGAATGGGGTTCGTGACCAGCAGACCGCCGCGCAGACCCAGCTCGCGCTTGACGTGGAAGGCCTTGGCCAGCTGCTCCGGCGTGTCGAGCTCGTAGTCGACGCCAAAGCCCGACTTGCGCGTGTAGAACGCGGGCAGCTCGCTCGTGCCGTAGCCGATGACGGTCACGCCGTGGGTCTCGAGATATTCGAGCGTGAGGCCGAGGTCGAGAATGGACTTCGCGCCCGCGCACACGACCATGACGGAGGTGTTGGCCAGCTCTTCGAGGTCAGCGGAGATGTCGAACGTCTCCTGCGCGCCGCGGTGCACGCCGCCGATGCCGCCGGTGGCGAAGACGCGGATGCCCGCCATGTCGGCGATCATCATCGTGGTGGTGACGGTGCAAGCGCCGTCCTTGCCCTGCGCGACGAGCACAGGCAGGTCGCGGCGGGAAGCCTTCGGGATGCCCGCACCGGTGCGGCCGAGGTAGTCGATCTCTTCCTTGGAAAGGCCCGCCTTGAGCCGGCCGCCGATGATGGCGATGGTCGCGGGGACTGCGCCCGCGTCGCGGATGATCTGCTCGACCTTGAGCGCGGTCTCCACGTTCTGGGGATAGGGCATGCCGTGGGAAATGATGGTGGATTCGAGCGCCACGACGGGCTTGCCGGCGGCAAGGGCCTCAGCAACCTCGGGGGCGATATCCAGATACTTGTTCATAGTTAAAATCCTCCCGTAAAGTAATAGGTGAAAGTTTCACGTTTACCTTTTGAGGTAAGACTGTATCGTAACATACAACTTGTCAAAAGTCAACACAAAGCGGGGCTTGAATTTGCACGGGAAGTGGCATATAATACCTCTATTATCCCGTGAAAACCCACAAAAGGAAGGAAAATTATTATGGAACGAGTGAGAATTGCCGCGCTCTTCGCCGACAAAGAGCAGTACGGCGGCGCAAGCGTCACCGTATGCGGCTGGGCGAAGACCATCCGCGATATGAAGACCTTCGGATTCATCGAGCTGAACGACGGCTCGTGCTTCCGCAATTTGCAGGTCGTGATGGATGCGAATTCTCTTTCTAATTATAAGGAGATCGCCGCGCAGAACGTGGGCGCCGCCCTCATCGTGCGCGGCACCGTCGTGCTGACGCCCGAGGCCAAGCAGCCGCTCGAGGTCAAGGCAACAGAGATCGAGGTCGAGGGTGCGTCCTCGCCCGACTATCCCTTACAGAAAAAGCGCCACAGCGTCGAATATCTGCGCACCATCCAGCATCTTCGTCCGCGCACGAACCTCTTCTCCGCGGCGTTCCGCGTGAGAAGCGCGGCAGCCTACGCCGTGCACGAGTTCTTCCAGAGCCGCGGCTTCGTCTATGTCAACACCCCCATCATCACCGGCTCCGACTGCGAAGGCGCGGGCGAGATGTTCCAGGTGACGACGCTCGACCTTGAAAACCCGCCCCGCACCGAGGACGGCAAGGTCGACTACAGCAAGGACTTCTTCGGCAAGAAGACGAGCCTGACCGTTTCCGGCCAGCTCAACGCCGAGAACTTCGCTATGGCGTTCGGTGACGTTTACACCTTCGGCCCCACGTTCCGCGCCGAGAATTCCAACACCGCGCGCCACGCCGCCGAGTTCTGGATGATCGAGCCGGAGATGGCGTTCTGCGACCTCAACGGCGACATGGAAGTGGCGGAAGCAATGATCAAGCACATCATTCGCCGCGTGATGGAGCGCTGCCCGGACGACCTCGCGTTTTTCAACAGCTTTGTCGACAAGGGCCTTCTTGAGCGTCTCCAGCACGTCGAGAGTTCCGACTTTGGCCGCGTGACGTACACCGAGGCCGTCAAGCTCTTAAAGGAGAGCGGCCAGAAGTTCGACTACCCCGTCGAGTGGGGCATCGACCTGCAGACTGAGCATGAGCGTTACCTCACCGAGCAGATCTTCAAGCGCCCCGTGTTCGTCACGGACTATCCGCAGGAGATCAAGGCGTTCTATATGCGCCTCAACGACGACGGCAAGACCGTCGCGGCGGCGGACTGCCTCGTTCCCGGCATCGGCGAGATCATCGGCGGCAGCCAGCGCGAGGAGCGCATCGAGCTGCTCGAAAAGCGCATCCGCGAGCTCGGCATGAATCCCGAGGACTACTGGTGGTACTGCGACCTGCGCCGCTACGGCTCCTGCCGTCACGCGGGCTTTGGCCTCGGCTTCGAGCGCATGGTGATGTATTTAACGGGCATCGGCAACATCCGCGACGTGGAGCTGCATCCCCGTACCGTGGGCAACGCAGACTTCTAATTCTTCAAAAAACAAGGGACACGGAAACCGTGTCCCTTGTTTTTTGAGAATTACACTCCGCTTCGTGCCTTGCCGCCCAAAGGGCGGCTTCGACACGCGCGGAGCGAGAAGAGTTTTTTGGCACGCGCATGTCGCGCCAAAAAACGATTCGAAATCATTTCGCGTCTGCGGACGCGAAAAGCTGTGACGCTTTAATTATTTGTGGTAAATAGTTACAAATGGGAACAAAAGCGCGAAAGGGGTAGTCAAAAAAAGTGAAGTCTGCTATAATGACCGCGCAGTTTTGAGAGAGGAGATTTTGACATGAAACACTTTTTTGCACTGCTGCTCAGCGTGCTGATGGTGCTGTCGCTGCTGACCGCCTGCGGCGACAAGGTGACGCCGTCTGACGATAGCGATCAGACCGTCACGGACGAGAATGGCGGCGACACCGACAACAACACCCCCGACGACACGGCCGACCCCTACGACGCCGTGCGCAACTACTGGTCCGAGGACCAGCTCACGCAGGCCTGGGGACCGGATCAGGTGGTGGAGCACCTCTTTTTCCACCCGATCATTGCCTACCCGCAGTGGGCGTTTCACGACTGCAATGCCTCGCAGGATCAGCGCTACGGCCTCGACGACTGGATGGTCACGGCGGACGAGTACAAGAAGATCTTGCAGTCCGTGTACGACAAGGGCTACATCTTAGTCGCGATGGAAGACGTCTGGAGCGAGGTGACGGACGAGACCGGCACGCACATGGTGCGAAACACCCTGATGCTGCCAGAGGGCAAAAAGCCGCTCGTCATCAGCTTTGACGACGTAAACTACTACCCCTATATGCTCGACGAGGGCTTCACGAGCAAGCTCGTCGTCGGCGAGGACGGCGAAATCTGGGCGCAGTGCACCGATCCGTACACCAATGAGACCTTTTTGACCAAGGAGCTCGACGCGACGCCCATTCTCGACCAGTTTGTCTACGAGCACCCCGACTTTTCGCTGAACGGCGCGAAGGCCATCTTCTCGCTGACGGGCTATTGCGGCATTCTCGGCTACCGCACGCAGGATGACCGCGATATCGCGGCGGACAGCCCCGACCGCCCCGCGTTCGACGCCTACCGCGCGAGCGAGATCGAAGCGGTCAAGCCCGTCATAGCGCGCTTGAAGGAGACCGGCTGGACGTTCGGCAGCCACACCTGGGGCCACATCCGCCTCGACACCAAGTCGCTCCAGACCGTCATCAACGACACCGAGCGCTGGGCGGACGAGGTCGGCTCGCTCGTCGGTCCGACGCAAATTCTGTTCTACCCCCACGGCGGCCGTCCCGACGGTGACGACTGGCACCAGACCGGCGAGCGCTTCAAGTACCTGCAAAGCCAGGGCTTCCGCATTTTCGCGAGCGTCGGTACGAGCTCGTTCAGCTATGTGAAGCCCGACATTTCCGCTGTCATCTGCGACCGTCTGCATCCGGACGGCACCACGCTGCGCCACTCGCGCAGCCGCTATCTGCAATTCTATAACGCCGAGGACATCATGGATACGCAAGTTCGTCCTGATCTCGGCGTAGACTGGTGAGGAGGCGTTTTTATGGCGACGTTAGAAGAACTCAAGGCGAAGGCCGTCGCCATGCTGGACATGGCGTATGTGCCGTATTCCCACTTTCCCGTGGGCGCAGCGCTCGAATGTGAGGACGGCGCGGTCTTTACCGGCTGCAACATCGAAAATTCGAGCTACGGCCTGACGAACTGTGCCGAGCGCACCGCGGCGTTCAAGGCTGTGAGCGAGGGGCACCGGCGCTTCAAGCGCATCGTCATCGCGGGGCGTAGCGACGACTACTGCTACCCCTGCGGCGCGTGCCGTCAGGTGCTCTACGAGTTCGGCCCCGACATGGAGGTCATCTGCCTGAACAAGGACAACGAAGAAAAGCACCTGCACATCAAGGAGCTGCTCCCCTACGGCTTCGACCAGACGTGGCTTGCAATCGACGAGAAATAACGAAAAAAGAGAGCGGCGCTGCCGCTCTCTTTTTTGTTCGTTTCAGTTGCTTCCAGAGGAAGAGGCTCCAATCGTCACCTCGCCGCTCATCGTTTCGATCGTAAGCTCGCTCACCGCGCCGCCGTCGAGCGCGGGCACGGAGTAGTGCGTTTTGCGGTCGCCGCAGGCGATGAGCGTGCCCTCGCGCTCGGTGAGCGCGGAGTCGAAGGAGCCCTTTTCGGTTTCGTAGTCGAGGGTGAAGCCGTCCTGCGCCGGGAGCGTCAGATAGATGCTGCCGCTCGCCGTTTCGGCGTCGAGGCGCAGCGCACGCTCGGTAGCCAAAATCAGGTTGCCGCTGACGCTTTCAACGTCCAGCGTGCCGAGCGCGCCGGCGATATCCACCTTGCCGCTTGTCGTCTCGATCACGGCATTTTCCGCTTCGCCCGCAAGCTCGATTGCGCCGGAGACGGTCGAGAGCTCGATTTTCCCCCATGTGCCGTCCACCACGCCCACGCTGCCGCTCACCGACTCGATCTCGACCGTGGGGCAGGTTGCACCCATCACGCGCGCGTCGCCGCCGACGGTCGAAAGCTTGATCCTGCCGGAAACGTCCGCGCCCACGATGGTGTAGGCGTCCGTTGTTTCGACTTTTATCTCCTCAAAGTGACCGGCGCTGACCAGTTCCCTCGGAAGTCCCACGTCGAGGTGCTTTTCCCCGTCATAGCTGCCGCGGTAAGCGTCGCCGAGGAATCGGATGCGCAGCGTGTCGCCGTCGATCGTGCAGACCATCTTCTCGCTCTCGGCGAGCGGTGCGGTGGATTCCTCCTTCACGCTGATCTGCGCGCTCTGCTCGGCGGTATAGATGTTCACGCTGCCGCTGCGCCACGAGATGTCGATCTTGCGGATGTCTTCGCTCTCGCCGATGCTGAGCACCGCGCCCGTGTGGAGCTCTTTTGTCCCCTCCGCCTGTGTGCAGAAGGTGTAGGTCGCGCTGCTGGCGTCCCAGAGGGCGTCGACGGCGAAAATGCCGTCGCTTTGCGGCAGTTCTGCGCGGAATGTGCCGTTATCCTGCGCCTGGGCGGTCACGGTCTCGGACGGCATGCCGGTGGTGCCCCAGGCGTCGGACGGCCAGCAGCGGAGACTGACAGAATCAGGCGAATTATCGCCAAAATCGAGCGTTACGGTGTAGAAATAGGCGGCCGACACTGTAAAGGGCATTTCCAGTACAGGCGTGATGTCGCGGGAGTTTTCGTCCAGCGGGTGCGCGCCGCAGGCGATGACGGTCATGCTCTGCAGGCCCTGGGGGTAGGTCCAGTCGTAGCTGCTGCTTTTGAGGGTGACGCTGCAAGCGTTTGCGCTTGTCACCGTCAGGGTTGGCGGGGTTTGGCGCGCGGCCTCGTCTGCGCTTTTTTCGCCGCAGGCGGCGAGGGAAAGGGCCAGCACGAGCGGGAGCAGGAGCAGGAGGGAAAGGAGCTTTTTCATCGTTCAGTCCTCGTTTCTTTCGGATACTTCTATAGACGCATGATAGCCGAAAAAGTTCCCGCGCACAACGGCGATCGTTGCACAAAACGCGGCAATTTGTGGTATCGTGAATTCTAATATTGGGGGCGGTACAACTTTTTGCGCCGTTGTGTGCAACGCTGCTTCATGATACAGCGTATCATGAAAAGGCAAATCATGCAGCAGTGTCCCCGCGTTTGCAGGGGGGTGTGAGGCGCCTTTTCCAACATTATCAAAATTTGGGGGAAAGAGCATGGAGACGACAACAAATTACAAACTTCCGCAATGGGTCAAGGCGGATCAGATCAAGATGGACGACTTTAACGGGGCGTTCGGTAAAATCGACGCGCAGATGAAGAAAAACGCCGACAAGGCCAACGCGGCGGCAAGCGCGGAGAGCGTGGGTGCGCAGATCACGGCGGTGCAGGAGCAGATCGTGGCGGTGGAGCAGGAGATCAAGCTGGTGTCGCTCGGAGAACCGCGCACGACGACGGCGGCGAACGGCAGCATCGTCTACGACCTGTCGGCGCTGAACATGGCGGACTACCGCGCGTTTCTGGTGTTTGCGACGGTGGACGCGGCGGGCACGGGCGTGAGCGACAAGGGCAGGGTGGAACTGCTGTGCGACAGCAAGAGCATCGGACTGCTGGCCGACGCGATGGGCGGCCACGCGGCGACCGTCGCGTGGATTTTTCCCGCGATGTACGGCGTGGCGGCAGGTTACCACACACCGACGCAGAACCGAAACGACAGCTTTCAAGGTCTCAGCGGCGCGATTTTGAACGGCAGCGCAAACTGGAACGCCATGCAGAGCATGACCTTTAAGTTTACGGGTTTGAAAGGCGCAAGCTGTGTGCTGTATGGATTGAAAGCGTGAAAATGAACAAAAAAAGAAGACCCCCGAGGGGGTCTTCTTTTTTTGCACTAATCAGAGATTAGACAGTGGGGGCATTGGTAACAGCGATGCGGTAGTAAGCAACCGTCTTGTTGTCCCAAGCAACAACCTTAACGAGCATGTCGCCAGCGAGGTTGGCATCAGCAGCAACCTTGGAGCTTTCGACATCCTGAGTGTTGTACACACCCGCGATGGTCTGGTTCTCGTTGGCCTTAGCTTCCTTGTTGAGGAGCGTGACCAGATCGCCAGCGCTGACGGTGGCGTTGTTCAGATTGACAGTAATTGTACCGGCGATGCCAGTAGCAGGAGCGTCGTTCTCAACCTTAGCAGACTGATCCTGGTTGGTGAAGAAGTAGGAATCCTTAGCAACCAGCTTAGCGTCGGCATAGGCAGCCTGATTTGCGGTGGTATAAGTGATATCACCGGTAACAACGCCGGAGTAGCTAATCTCGGCATAAGCGACCTTGGTGCCCTTGTCGGCGTCCATGGTAACTTCCTTACCGTCCTTGTCGAAGTACTTAACACCAGACATCAGGTCAGTGGAACCAACAGTACCATTGGAGTTGTACTTCTCCATGACAGCCGCGGAAATTTTTTCGTACTCCTTAAGGTCGACCTTAATGGTAGCAAACTGATGACCATAGTACTCGCCGAGTTCTTCGTCGTTCACGAGAGCCTTGATGAGAAGATCGTAAACAACAAGTGCATCGTGCGTGTCACCGACCTTGCTGTCGTCGTACTGGACGAAGATAAGGCTCTTTTCAGCCAGATCCTTGGCAGTCCACTCTTCATCAATCTTGCCCTTGGTAATGGTGCCTTCGTACTTGGCAACCAGAGCGTCGTCAAGATCGAACCAAGTGTTGTTCACCTTAACGCGCTTGCCATCCGTGGTAAGCTGGTCGATGGTATAAGCGTTGTACTTGGCAATCGCGGTCCAGACGTAGTCGGAATCCATGGTGACCTTATACAGGCCAATCTTATCAACACCGTGGCTGGCAGTGCCCTGACCCTCTGCATAGTAGAGGTCGATGGTGGTGTCGGTCAGCTTGCCATCCACCAGCTCATAGGCCTTGAAGGTGGCATAGGGCTTGCCGTCATTCCAGTGGGAGGTGTAGTCCGTGGTGTCATAGATGAACACGGTACGGGTGGTGACTTCGTATGCGTAGACATAGATCATGTCAACGTAGCCATTGACGGTCGTATACTGAACGTCATAGCCCTTGAAGCTGGGCAGCTTTTCGTAGCCGGTGTAGGCGGTGAAAGTGCCCTTCGGGGATTCCTTGGTCTGAAGCAGGATCTTGGTATCCTTGCTGAGCTGGAGACGGGTATCTGCACTGCTGCTGGTAGCATTAACAGTCAGGTACTTGTCACCGCTATTGTAGGAGGCAAAATAAGCATCGCTGAACTTGGAATCATCGAGCGTGTAAGCGCCGTCCTTATCGATGCTGTAAGCATAGACGGTGTAGTAATAGTCTTTGTTCTTGGAAGCAGAGACTTCGAAATCAGCAACATCATCACCCTCAACTTTGTTGATGGTAGCATCGGTCTTGCTGTCAGCATCGAAGAAGTACAGATCGCCGTAAGCGGTGTCAACACCCTTGCTGTGCTCCATGTACAGGGTATCGAGGACAGCATAGTTGCTGGCGAGCTCATCAACGCCGATGACATTGCCATAGGTGTCGAAGTAGAAGTTGTAGGTCTTGCCGAGAGTCATGGTCTTGGGAGCGAACGTAGCAGTGCAGTTGACAGTAGCGTCAGCCTTATCGAGGCCCTTGACCTTCTGGATGTCGCTGATGCTCTTGCTGTTGCCGGAAACGTCGGTCAGAACAGCGTTCTTGGACTCAGCCTTGACCATGGACTGGATCTCGCCGTTGGCGATGGTGACCAGAACCATATCGTCAGCCTTGAACTCGTCCTCAGTCTCGAACTTGGTGTCGAGCTTGCCTTCGTAACCGTGGACATTCTTGTCAACGATAGCGTAAGCGGAAGTGGTGTGACCCTTGGAGTCGGTCTTCTCAGCAACGAACTTGGTGACCTCAGCGAGGTAGGTGTCGATGTTGACGAGACGATCCTCATAGACGAGGGTCAGACGGCCCTGATCGGCCTGCTTGGAATCGTCCTTGTTGTCAGCAACAGTGTAGGTGCCATCGCTGGTCTTGCTGTTGGTGTAGACGTCGAGCTTGGTGCTCTTCTTCAGGCCGGAGTCAGCATAGATGTCGCAGTTCTTGGCGGCCTCGGTGTAGGTGGCGAGAGCCTCGACCTCAACGGTGGTGGACTTGTCGCCGACATCATAGGTCCACTTGATGGTGGGACGGCCAAACTCATCGGCCTCCTTCGCGGACTTGAGCTTGAAGCTCTTGTAGCCGAGGGTGTCGTTCTCGGAGAAGGTCTTGTTGCTGTCCTTCTTGCCGTTGAAGCTCACGGTCTGATAACCGAAAGCGGCGGTGTAGGTGACCATCGGGGCATCGGCGATGGCGCGGAACAGCAGCTCAGCAACGAGCTCACGGGTAGCGGGAGCGTTGAGGTCAACGCCCTTGACGTTCTTCAGAACGCCAGCCTGCTGCGCGGTCTGCGCGACATGCAGAGCCCAGTCAGCGCCGGTGAACTCATTGTTCTGGTCGTAGCCGATGGCACGCAGGATCATCGCGAGGACCTCATAGCCCGTGACCTTGCCGGAGGGCTGGAAGGTGCCGTTGGGATAACCCTTGACGAGCGCAGCGTTGGCGCAGTAGCCGATGTAGCCCTGAGCCCAACCGGCGCCAGCCATATCGCTGAACTTGTTGTAGGTGGCGTACATGGAAGCCTTGGCATCCTTGACGTCAGCGGTGTACACGCGATACACGATCGCGGCCACCTCAGCGCGGGTGATGTTGCCCTGGGGCTGGAAGGAACCATCCTCATAACCCTTGAACACACCCATGCCGTTCAGGACGGCGACGGCTTCGGAATAATCCGCAGAAACCTTATCGGCATCCTTGAAAGCGGCGTTGGCGCTGACAGCCAGAGACAGAGTCATGACCAGAGCCAGCACCATTGCGAGTAACTTTTTCATAGATGTTACTCTCCTTTCATAAATTTCCATCCCCTTGGAGCGCTCCGGCAGCGAAAAGCGGGCATTTTGCTGTTCGCGGGCGAAAATGAAAGTTGACCGAAAAAGTTGCAAAACATTTCGATTTTCTTGCATTTTTGACCGTTTTGCAGGAAAATGCGCGATTTTAGTTGCTATCGCATCCCCTTAAAGATGGTTCGTTTGTCAGAAAGGAGCAAGTTTCGGCGTTTCTCGGCTTACTTACCGTGGCATGCCGATCCCGTAACTAAGTCGGGAACGCACCATTCCCCACCCTTTCTGCACTGTCACCTTACCACACCCAAAATTTCAAGTCAACGCTTTCGCCCCATCTGTAACACACTTGTAACAAACCGCCGCTTCTGTTACAGCTTGACATAAAACCCACGCTTTCGCCATTATCCGCCACCACATACATATAATATATAAGCACAGATATGAAAAAAGCGGCCTAAGCCGCTTTTTGTGTTCTGATGACCCGCGCAGCTGTCAGGCGGCAAGTAACAGTAGTCCGCGCCGCCGCGCGGGGAGCGAAATTCCCCTTTTCCGGCCGCGGCCCGCCGAAAAAAAGAAAAAGCCCGCTCATAAGATCGGACTTTCGCCAATATTTTTTGCACAACCCCGTACAACCGCAGTCCCCTTAGAAACAAAAAAGGCGGCTTTCGCCGCCTTTTTTGAAGTTCTTTACTGAATCTCGATCTGCTTCGCGTTCACCACCGCGCTCTTCTTCGGCATGTTCAGCTTGAGCACACCGTCATTGTACTGCGCGGAGATGTTCGCGACCTCGACACCGCTGATGTCGAACGCGCGCTGGTAGCTGCCGTAGCTGCGCTCGCAGCGGACGTAATTGCCCTTCTTGTCCTGATCCTCGTGCTCGCTGTGGCGCTCGGCGCGAATGGTCATCGTGTCGCCGTCCACATCGACGTGGATGTCCTCCTTCTTGAAGCCCGGCAGATCGGCTTCCAGCAGGTAAAAATCGCCCTTGTCCTGAATATCGGTCTTAAACTCGCTCAGCCCGCGGCCCCACGAGCCGTCGCCGAAGAATGCGCGCTCCATCTGATCCCAGGGATCATAAGCCGCAACGTGGTTGTTTCTGCGTTCAAAAGGTCTCAGTTCAAACATAATACAAAGCCTCCAAATCTATTCGGGCGAGCCGCTTTTGCAGCCCGCGTGGTTTACGTTTCTTTCGTTCCCCTCGGAACAATTTTGAGTATAGTCACGCCCTGTGAACAAAAATACATCTTTTGATGAACAAATCTTTAACTTTAGCACTCTTGCGCCGAGAGTGCTAAAATCGTGGTAGCTGCGGACCGCTACCAAACCGCTACCCGACCTTTCGCGCCCGCAAACCCCTGCAAAATCAGCCTTTTTCGCCCCGCCAAAATCCCGTTTCCGGCAAATCGCTACCAAACCGCTACCCGCCGCGTCCGCAAGCCCTTGCGCGGCGGGCTTTTTCCGCGCCGCTAAGGGGATGCGATATCCACCGAATCGAACGATTTCGCGTTGATTCTGCTGAATTTTTCTTGTTTTCAATTGTTTCTGCAACAATTTGAGGATTTGCAAATTTTGGCAGCAACCACGCAGGAGAGGGAGGTCCGGCGGGTGTTCGGCTCCAAGGGGATGGAAATTTATGAAAGGAGAGTAACATCTATGAAAAAGTTACTCGCAATGGTGCTGGCTCTGGTCATGACTCTGTCTCTGGCTGTCAGCGCCAGTGCCTTCAAGGATGACAAGGACGTCAGCGCTGATTACGCTGAGGCCGTTGCCGTTCTGAATGGCATGGATGTGTTCAAGGGTTATGAAGATGGTTCCTTCAAGCCCACGGGCAACATCACCCGTGCAGAAGTGGCTACGATCATCTATCGTATCTACACCGGCGACGTCGCTAAGAACGACAAGTCCGGTCTGTACTCCACCTACAACAAGTTCAGCGACATGACCGGTGCCGGTTGGGCTGCCGGTTACATCGGCTACTGCGCCAACGCTGAGCTGGTCAAGGGCTATCCCGATGGCACCTTCAAGCCGTCCGGCAACGTGACCGGCTACGAGGTCCTCGCGATGATCCTGCGCGCTGTCGGCTACGACAAGAACGGTGAGTTCTCCGGCGCTGACTGGTCCCTGAACGTTGCCAAGTATGCCGAGCAGCTCGGCGTTCTGAAGAACGTTGCCAAGACCACCAACCTCGGCGCTCCCGCTACCCGTGAGCTCGTTGCTGAGATCCTGTTCCGCGCTATTCAGCAGCCCATGGTCACCTACACCCCCGCTTTCGGTTATGTGACTGACAAGGTTGCGAATATCGCTCAGAACACTCTGGCCAAGAAGAACTTCAACCTCGATTCCAAGGATTCCGAGGATAAGTGGGGCCGTCCCTCCACCAAGTGGTACAACACCAAGACCAGCAAGACCTATGCTGAGGTTGTTGCCACTCCGGACGCTTCCTACAATGTTGCCACCGCTCAGTGCGACATCTGCAGCGCTCTCGGCGAGAAGACTTCCGCCAAGATCGTTGAGACCTACACCAACGGCGTGAAGAGCACCGCTGCTGAGACCTACAAGGCCACCGCTACCAAGGCTATGGTCGGCGCTCAGGGCGAGCAGATCGAGTTCTATGAGGTCAAGGACGGCTACCGTCTGGTCATCATCGACACCTATCTTGCTCGGGTTGACAAGGTTGTCGAGGAAGAGACCGATAAGGGCGGTCACGTCACTCAGGACGACTACATCAAGATGACCGCTTTCGCTCCCTCCGGTGCGAAGTTCGAGTCCCCCATCTATGCCGAGGGCAATGACTATGCCAAGGACGCTTACGTTCTTGTCAACGTCAACGAGGCCAAGGCTAACAACGTCGAGTTCGTCGGCCTGAAGGGCGAGCAGAACTACGTTGAGGTCGTCGGCGCTGCTGATTCTGTTGTCGCCGCTCAGACCATCGTTTGGCGCAATGCCAACCAGCACACCCTCGACGGCAAGGAGTATGACGATGCTGTTATGCTCGCTCTGAACGAGGCTGGCACCACCAAGGATGTCAAGTACACCTGGTTCTTCGACCAGTTCGGCAACGTGATCGGTTCCGTTGGTCTCGACCGCAGCAGCTATGCTGTTCTCAAGGACCTGACCTGGGTCGGCACCGGCAAGAACGGCCATGCTGAGGCTACCCTGATCACCTTCGATGGCAGCGCCACCGAAAAGACCGTGACCGTCAACAAGATCGACGGCTTTGATTCCGCTACTCACTACAAGTGGGTTGAGGATCAGAAAGGCGCTGTGCCCTACCTGCGCGACAACCGCGGCAACGGCTTTGAAGTTGCTGGCTCCAAGGCGTATGCTCAGGTCGGCGAAGACGACGGCAGCAACACCTATTACCTCGGTCTCGCTCTGTACAGCGTTGAGACCCTCGATGATGACAGCGTGAACCTGAAGGGTATTGACTATGTCGATGCCGTTGAGAAGGCCACTCTGAACGTCAAGACCGGCGCTATCATCTATGGTGCAAACAACAGCAAGGTCTTCGTGACCGACGACACCCAGTTCATCGTCCGTACTGAGGATGCCAAGGGCAACTACAAGTACGAGGCCTTCACCGGCACCGACAAGCTGGCCAAGATGGCTGACGGTACCATCGACGTCATGTTCAGCGAGAAGGACAGCAAGAATGTTGTGGACTATGTCTACATCACCGAGTACACCCCCGCTGAGCTGAACGCTCACCTGCTGTACACCTTCGAGACCCAGTACAGTGTCAACGAGAAAGAGAACAAGTATGGCATGAAGGTCATCCTCGACGGTAAGGAAGAAACTGTCTATACCCACAACGAGGATATCATGAAGGCTCTGTCCGACGGTCAGAACATGCTTTACAAGGTGACCATCGACACCAACACTGCCCACGACACCTATGGCGAGATCCTCAGCATCGACCTGATCAACGAGGCAACTGACGGCACCATCGACAGCACCGATAAGGTCTATGTCGACTATGTGACCGGCGGTGCTGAGCTGAGCGGCAAGCGCATCCTTGTTGGCTATGAGGCTTACACTGTTAATGAGGACACCAAGGTCGTCCTTGCTGACGGTACTGTCGGTACGATCGCTGACCTCAAGGCCAAGGACGTTGAGACCAAGGGCATCTGGGTCGTCCACGACAACAAGGCTGCCCCGACCGCTTCCTGCGTCTATGTTGGTGAGAAGCTCGGCGACGAGGCTGCTGCTACCGTCTATGTCAACGGCGTTGCTGTTAAGTTCGAGCAGGCCGCTACTCCGTTCTCCGCTACTGTGACTGGCGACCTTGGCGCTGCTGCCAAGGTTACCGCCAAGGCTGACGACAAAAACGCGGTTGTCACTATCGCCAACGGTGCGAACAGCTTCGATACCAACCACAGCGCTACCGTTACCGTCGTCTCTGAGGATGGTACCGCGAAGAACGTCTACACTGTCACTCTGGCTCCCAAGGCGACTGTCGCCGCTGCAATCACCAAGGTCAAGGGTGTTGACGTTACCGCTAACGGCAATGACGCTACCCAGCACCCCATGTATCAGGTGACTCTGTCCACTGATCTCAACAGCACTTATTTCACCGCCAGCGATATCTCCTACCAGGGTGATAACGTGAAGAAGGTTGAGCTTGTTGTTCTGGATAAGGCCGGCAACATTGCCATGGTTGACGGTGCTCCTCAGATTGCTACCGATAAGGTTGCTGCAACCGAGATCAATAACGAGTATTGGATTTGCTCCCTGATTACCCTTGACAGCGGCGAGCACTACGCTGCTTGGATTCAGATCGTTGAGGGTCTGTAATTCAGCCGAGTAAGTCAAAACTGAGTTACATCAGTTAAAAAACAGCCCCGAGGCATTTGCCTCGGGGCTGTTTTTATTCCTCTTCTTTGGCTTTGTCGTAGCCGATGACAACATAGAAGTACGTGATGCTGGATTCGTTGAGCTGGCAGGCAACGGATTTTTCGGAGTACCAGCTCACGCCGCTGTCGCCCCACGTGGGGCGAAGAGCCGTATATTCCGCGCCCATCGAGCCGCCGCTTGCCGCCGTCAGCGTGGGTGCGAGGCCCGCCCCGCGCAGCAGAATCGAGGGAGCAGCGGGGTAGTGGCCCAGCTCGTCGCAGGTGATGGCCACCAGCACGGGGCAGAAGCCGAATTCGAGCGAATTCGGGTTGCTCACGCCGTAGGTGCCCGCGCCCGTGTAGCTGCCCCACGTCACGCGCGCGTTGTGGCCGACGACGCCGAGGTTTTTGGCCAGGGCAGCGAGCGCCGCGGCTGTGGCTTTTTCGCCGATGGCGTCGGCGTTGGCCTTGAGCGCCGCGTCGGTCTTTTGCGTCAGGTCGTTGAAGTCTGACATTTGGATGAAGTCCGATTTTTCCCACGTGGGAAGAGCGTAGTTTGTAGTCCGTTTCATAGCAATCTCCTTAAAAACAGTAAAAATAAAACCCCCGGAAAACCGGGGGTTCATGCTTGTCAAGCATGAAAGGAGTTGTTGGACGAAAGACGGCAACCAACTGAAAATTTTACAGATCGCCCGACATGAAGCCGCCGCGGAGCCAGTTGGCGAGCTCGGCGGGGGTGCCGGGGATGCCGACGGTGGCAAATTCCGTGCGCGAGGGGACCATCTGCGCGTTGTCCGAGCTCTCCGCCCACTGGACGCGCTGCAAAATGTGCTCCGTGCAGTGCTCGAGCGGGCCGTCGGGCGCGGGCTTATATTGGAGGAGGATGGTCACGCAGCGGTTGTCGGACGTCCAGCGGCCGAAGTTCGTCGTGGGCTTGCGCCACTTCCAGAGGCATTTGTCGCCGCGCTGCTTTTTGAGCTTCAAATAGCCGTTTTCGATGTCCTGCGTGCAGCGCATGAGCCAGATGACGTGGTAGCCCGCGCGCTGGAAGTGGGAGCAGACGTCGAAAAAGTGCTCCTCCATGAGTAAGCCGTCCTGGAGCATCATCACGAAATGGTTGATCTGCACGTAGGCGGTGACGGTCTTATCGCCGACGGTGACGGGGACGTTGCGGCACTCGGGCGGGACGATCGCGCGCCACTGCTCGCGCCACGCGGAGGCGGAGGACTGGACGAGCGGGGGCGTTTTCTTCTTCCAAAACAGCATGGGGGCTCCTTTTTAGCAATTTTTGTTCCATTATAGCGAAAACGGGACGAAAAGGCAAGGAATATTGGCATTTTACAGGGATTTGACAGAGTGAGGCGCGACGGGCGCTTGCTATTTTGACGAAAACATGATATTCTATTATGATTCTAAGGAAATCGACTTTTCTTTGCAAGGAGAACGGCTATGAAGCTTGACCACAAGCGCACGGTGCTGGTGGGGCTGGCGTTTTTGTCCATCTGCGCGTTCTGGCAGATGTACGACAACATCATCCCGCTGATCTTGACGAACACGTTCCACTTAGACGAGACCATTTCCGGCGCGATCATGGCGGCGGACAATGTGCTGGCGCTGTTTTTGCTGCCGTTCTTCGGCGCGCTGAGCGATCGGACGAGCACGAAGATCGGGCGGCGGATGCCGTTTATCCTCGGCGGCACGGCGGCTGCGGTGATCCTGATGAATCTGCTGCCGCTTTTTGACAACGGCTACGCAAATGGCGCGAGCACGGGTAAGCTCGCGATGTTCGTCGTCACGCTGGGGCTGCTGCTCGTGGCGATGGGGACCTACCGCTCACCCGCGGTGGCGCTGATGCCGGACGTGACGCCGAAACCGCTACGCTCGCGCGCGAACGCGATCATCAACCTGATGGGCGCGGTCGGCGGCATTTCGTATCTGATCGTGGCGGCGGTGCTGTATCCGAACAGCAGGACGGCGGGGGCCGAGCATGTGAACTACCAACCGCTTTTTGTCGTCGTGTCGGTGCTGATGGCGGTTTCGGTCATCGTGCTGTACTTCACGACAAACGAGCCGAAGCTCGCGGCGGCGGAGAAGGAATACGAGGCCGAGCATCCCGAGCAGCAGCTCGTGGAGGAGGAGCCGGACGGCAGTGAGGAGCTGCCCAAAGAAGTCAAGCGCAGCCTTGTGATGCTGCTGAACTCGATCGCGCTGTGGTACATCGGCTACAACGGCGTGACGACGTGGTGGACGACGTATGTCGGGCGCGTGATGGGGCAGGGCCTCGGCGGCGCGTCGACGTGTTTGCTCGTCGCGACGGGCGGGGCCATCGTGTCGTACATCCCCGTGGGGCAGCTGGCGTCGAAGATCGGACGCAAGAAGACCATTCAGGGCGGCGTTATCCTGCTTGCGGCGTGCTTTGCGTCGGCGTACTTTTTGACGACGCATTATCAGAGCATCAACGCCGTGATGTTTGTCGTGTTTGCGCTCGTCGGCCTTGCGTGGGCGGCAATCAACGTCAACTCGTTGCCGATGGTCGTTGAAATGTGCAAGGGCAGCGATATCGGCAAGTTCACGGGCTACTACTACACGTTTTCGATGGCGGCGCAGGTCGTGACGCCGATTTTGGCGGGCACGCTCTTAAAGCACATCAGCTACAGCGTGCTGTTCCCGTATGCGGCGTTCTTCGTGGCGTGCAGCTTTGTGACGATGTGCTTCGTGCGCCACGGCGACTGCAAGGTGGAGGCCAAGGCCGGCCTTGCGGCGTTTGAGGACATGGATGCGGACTAAATCGAATACAAGAAGTGATCTAAAATGAAAATTTTACGGATCGTTGTCGGAATTTGCCTGATTCTGGCGGTCGCGTGGGCGGTTTTACTGCGCGCGCGGCGCGGGACGGAGTCGATGGCGGCACTGCGGAAATTGCGCTATGCGCACCGCGGGCTCTATGATAAGGCGGCGGGCATTCCCGAAAATTCGCTGCCGGCATTCTCGCGCGCGATCGCGCGGGGCTTCGGCGCGGAGCTCGACGTGCACCTGCTGCGCGACGGGACGCTTGCCGTGTTCCACGACAGCGATGTGAAGCGCATGACGGGCCGCGAGGGATACCTCGAAGACCTGAGCGCGGACGAGCTCAAGGACTACGCGCTGGACGGGACGAAGGAGAGCATCCCGCAGTTCAAGGATGTGCTCGCGCTGTTTGCGGGGACGGGGCTACCGCTCATTGTGGAGGTCAAGAGCTTTCGCGACAACTTTGCCGAGCTGACCGAGCGCACGATGGCGGAACTCGACAAATTTGGCGTCAAGTACTGCGTGGAGTCGTTCGACCCGCGGTGCGTGGCGTGGCTGAAAAAGCACCGGCCAGAGGTCATCCGCGGGCAGTTGAGCTGCGACTTTTTGAAAGAGCGCGGCAATTTGAGCCTGCCGATGGCGTTTGCGACGACGAACCTGCTGGGCAACATCATGGCGCAGCCGGATTTTGTCGCCTATAAATTTGAAGATAAGAAAAACTGGGCGCCGCGTTTATGCCGTAAGCTCTACGGCGCGCAGGGCGTTTACTGGACCATCCGGTCGAAAGAAGACTTGGAGACGGCGGAGCGCGAGGGCGCGATCGCCATTTTTGAGCGGTTTATTCCCTAAAGAGGGATCCCACTTGTGGAAGGGTGGGGAAAAGAAGCAAAACCGAAAGAAAAGGAAGAAGGTTTTATGGCAGAACAGAAAAGACGCTGGGGCGACCGGCGCGACGCAACACTGCTGCGCGATGTGGATTCGCTGCACTTTATCATGGGCATCATCTATCCCAACCGCGCGGACAACGAGGCGTATATCGCAGAGCGCGTGAATTTAGAGCCCATCAAGGAGTACATTGCGACGAAAAACTATGAGGGCATCCCGTTCAAGTACACATTTTTCCACGTGATCCTGACGGCGCTCGTTAAGACGGTCATTTTACGGCCGAAGCTCAACCGCTTTTACGCGAATGAAAACTACTATCAGCGCAATAAGGTGACAGCGGGCTTTGTCATCAAAAAGGAGTTTGCCGACGGCAGCGAAGAGGCCATGGCTCTACTGGAGATAAAGCCTGAGAGCACCATCGAAACGATCCACGAGGAGATCCACCAGGAGGTTGCGGCCTGCCGCGAGCAGAAGAAGGTCAACACGACCGACAACAGCATGAATGTGCTCAACAGCCTGCCGCGCTTTTTGTCCAAGGCGGCGGTGCGATTTATCCGCTGGCTCGACAAGCACGGCTGGTGCCCCGATTTCCTGATCGGCAAGGACCCGAACTACAGTTCGGTGTTCATCTCCAACCTCGGTTCCATTCATCTCAAAAGCGGCTACCACCACCTGACGAACTGGGGCACGAGCTCGCTGTTCTGCATCATCGGCGAAAAGAAGTGGACGCCGCTGTACGACGAGCACGGCCTTGTCGAAATGCAGGAGACGGTGGACCTCGGCCTCACCGTGGATGAGCGCATTGCCGACGGCTACTATTACGCAAAGAGCGTGCGCCTTTTCAAATATCTGTTAGAACACCCCACCCTTTTGGAACGACCGCTATCGGAGGAAGTAGAATATGAGTGATTCCATTGTCAGAATGCCCTGGAAGGATTACATGGGCGAGGTGCCGATGCACCTTGAGTATTTCGACGGCTCGATGTTCGAGGCCGTGGAGCAGATTGCTAAGAAATATCCGGGCAACATCGCTTTTACGTTCATGGGAAAGTCGACGACCTACCGCCAGATGATCCGCGAGATCGAGCAGTGCGCCAAGGCGCTCAAGACCATCGGCGTGCGCGAGGGTGACAAGGTGACCATTGCCATGCCGAACTGCCCGCAGGCCATCTATATGTTCTACGCGGTCAACCTCGTCGGCGGCATTGCGAACATGATCCATCCGCTGTCGGCAGAGAAGGAGATCGAATTTTACCTGAACGCCTCGGAAAGCGTGGCGGCGGTGACGCTCGACCAGTTCTACAACAAGTTTGAAAAGGTGCGCGAGCGCACAAAGGTCGTGAACATGATCATCGCAAGCGTGCGCGACGCGCTGTCCCCGACGATCAAGGCGGGTTATATGCTCACCGAGGGACGCAAGATCGAGAAGATTCCCGAGGACGCGCCGGTCATCATGTGGAAGGACTTCATGAAGCTCTCCCGCTCCTGCTACTATAAGACCTATAAGGTCAAGCGTGAGGGCGCGGACCCCGCTGTGATCCTCTATTCCGGCGGTACGACCGGCACAACAAAGGGCATCGTGCTGACGAACAAGAATTTCAACGCTCTCGGCCAGCAGGTTATCGCGGCGAACCCGATGTTCCGCCCCGGCGACCGCATGCTGGCGGCGATGCCGCTGTTTCACGGCTTCGGCCTGGGCGTGTGCGTGCACACGATGCTCTCGCAGGGCGGCCGCTGCATCCTGATCCCGCGCTTCACGGCCAAGAGCTACGCCAAGCAGATCGTGAAGTACAAGTGCAACTTCATCGCGGGTGTACCGACGCTCTACGAGGCGCTGCTGCGCCTGCCGAGCATGGACGGGGCGAACCTCAGCTCGCTCAAGGGCGTATTCTCCGGCGGCGACAGCCTGTCGATCGAGCTGAAGAAGAAGTTCGACAAGTTCCTCTACGACCATAAGGCGTCCATTCAGGTGCGCGAGGGCTACGGCACGACCGAGACGGTCACGGCCTGCTGCCTGACACCGCCGCACATGTTCAAGGAGGGCTCCATCGGCCTGCCGTTCCCGGATACCTACATCAAGATCGTCGAGCCGGACACTGACCGGGAGGTTCCCTACGGGCAGGAGGGCGAGATCCTGCTCGCGGGCCCGACCGTGATGAAGGAGTACATGAACAATCCCGAAGAGACGGCGCAGACGCTTCGCACGCACGCCGACGGCCTGACGTGGGTCTACACGGGCGACCTGGGCATGATGGACGAGCAGGGCTTTGTCTACTTCCGCGGCCGTGCCAAGCGCATGATCATTTCGTCCGGCTACAATGTCTATCCCGGCCAGATCGAAAATATCCTCGACGCGCACGAGTACGTGCAGATGAGCTGCGTGATCGGCGTGCCCGATCCCTACAAGATGCAGAAGGTCAAGGCGTTCGTCAAGCTTGCCGCCGGTGTGCCCGCGACCGAGGAGACCAAGCAGGTGCTTCTGGCCTACTGCCGCAAGAATGTGGCGAAGTACGCCATGCCGTATGACATCGAGTTCAAGGAGGATATGCCCAAGACTCTGGTTGGTAAGGTGGCGTATCGCCAGCTGGAGGAAGAAGAACTCGCCAAGATCAAGGCGGCGGAGGAGAAGTAAGTTCTTCTGCGTTGACGCGGGCAATATGTTCCCCTGCACCGTGCAGGGGACGCGGGAAAGGGGGCCATTCTCTCACGTGAGAGAATGGCCCCCTTAGACCCCCAAGAGAACGCGAGGGGAGGACCCCTCGACCCCCAACATTGCCGGCTTGTAGCTTGAATGACTGCACGCGCTGCGCAGTGTGGGTGCGGTGTACATGGCTTCGCCATGAATCCCTGCGATTCGACACATCCAGCAACCGCGCCTTACTGTCGTGAGGCGCGAGTGACGTTGGCTCGGCGGCAGACTGCCTGCGGAATGCGGCATTGCTTCGCTCGCCGCATTGAGGAGTGCCACGGTAGACGGAAATTAAGTTGTACTCCTACAAGATAGGCAGAGCGGCACCCGCAAGGGGTGTGCCGCATCCGTAAGGCAGCAGAGCTGCCAACGGCTGCGCAACAGCGGATAATAGAAGAAAGTCAAATCGTATAGCAACACTAACCGCGGCAACGCCGCGCGCAGGCAGTTGCATTCCGAAGGCATAAAGGTTATTCAACCCCGAGACTGCCAATCTAAACCTTTCTCTTGGGGGATTTAAAGGGGGATATTCTCTTTCGTGAAAGAGAATATCCCCCTTTGCCCCATTCCCCATGCGGCATGGGGAAACTATTTTCTGTCAGCGACAGAAAGAATTTTATCCACCGCTGCTTTCGCGCCGCCGCAGCGGAGGAAGCTCTCGCGGATCTTCTGCGCGTTTGCGCGATACGAGGGCGTTTGGAGGACGGTGTCGACCGCGGTGAGGATGGAGGCGGCGTCGGCTTTTTCGAGCTTGAGGCCCGCGCCAAGTTCGGCGACGCGGGCGGCGACGCCGCCCTGTTCGTTCGTCTGCGGGAAGAGAACGAGCGGCACGCCAAAGTAGAGACTCTCGCTCGCACTGTTCATGCCGCAGTGGGAGAGGAAGACGTCGGCTTTTTGCAGCACGGCGATCTGGTCGACGCGGGGGAGGGCGGTGATGTTGTCGGGAAGCGTGCCGAGGGCGGAACGGTCGATCTGCTCGCCGGTGGAGAGGATGACCTGATAGGGCGAGTCCGCGAACGCGGCGATACAGGTGCGGTAGAAGGGGAGGAGGTCGTTGTTGACCGTGCCCATCGAAATATAGACGAGTGTATCGCGCGTCTTTTCGATGGTTTCCGCCGCGGGGCGGATGGACGGGCCGACGAAAGCGTATTTGTCTGAGAACGTGTCGGCGCAGGGCTGGAACTCGGGCGAGGTGTAGACGATGGTGTCGGTCCGGTCGTCGTTCTGGATGATGTCGAGGATGTTTTTGATGGGATAGCCGCGGTCGCGGAGGCGCTGGAGGTCGCGGTTGATCTTCGGCATGGCGAGCATCATTTTGAGCATCTGGCCGCCGCTCTGCTTCATGACCTTGGCGGAGTAGCGGTTGAAGGCAAAGGTCGTGGTCGAGGAGATGAACGGGATGCCGAGCTTTTTGGCGACGGCCTTGCCCCAGACAGCCATCGAGTCGGCGACGATACAGTCGGGCGCGTAAGCGCGCATGTCGGCGCAGACCATTTCGTCGAGGGCGAGGGTGGTCTCGACCAGAATGTGCGTCGAAAAGGCGATGTCCTTGCCGACGCGCGCGCCGTCGGCGGGCGTGAGGTGCTGTTCGCAGTCATACGGGTCGCAGGCGACGAATTGCGCGCCTGCGGCTTCGATGAGCATGCGCATGGGTTCGTAGGAGTAGTAGCGGACCTCGTGACCGCGCGCGGTGAGCTCGCGCACGACGCCGAGCGTCGGGTTGGTGTGGCCGTAGGCCGGGATGCAGAAAAAGACGATCTTGCTCATTTGCTGTCGCCCCCGTTGTCCATTTCGGAAAAGATGCGCAGCATATATTCCCGCTGCATGGCCTTGGGCAGGATGGCGATGCCGCGCTCATCATCGCCGAGGACGAGCAGCTCGTCGCCGGGGTGAAAGCCGAAAATGTCGCGCGCTTCTTTGGGGATGACAAACTGGCCCTTTTCGCCGATCTTGACCATCCAGGCGTGCTTGCCCTGAGGTACTTCCATAAAATCAACCTCCTAAAGTATGATTAGTTATACTGATCATACTACAAAGCATAAAAAAGTCAAGCCAGCAGGCCTGACTTTTTTATTTCAATTCATGGCATCGGCGTTGAGCTCGAAGAGAAGCTCGACGCGGGCTTTGAGCAGGGGGTGATTTTTGAGCGCGGGGTCGGCGGCAAGGAGCTGTTCGGCGGCGGACTGCGTCTCGTGCAGGAGCGATAGATCGCACGAGAGGTCGGCGACGCGAAGCGACGGCAGGCCGTGCTGGCGGGAGCCGAAAAAGTCGCCCGGGCCGCGGAGCTTCAAGTCCTCTTCCGCGATGGCGAAGCCGTCGCTCGTGGAGGACATGACCTTGAGACGCTGCTTGTTTTCCTCACCCTTGTTGTCGGAGACAAGGACGCAGTAGGACTTGTGCCGGCCGCGGCCGACGCGGCCGCGCAGCTGGTGGAGCTGGGAGAGGCCGAAGCACTCGGCGTTTTCAATCAGCATGAGCGCGGCGTTCGGCACGTCGACGCCGACCTCGATGACGGTGGTGGAGACGAGAACATCGATCTCATGCGCGGCGAAGGCGCGCATGACGGCGTCCTTTTCCTTGGGTTTCATCTTGCCGTGGATGGGAGCGATGCGAAGGTCGGGGAAGACCTCTTTTTGCAGCGTTTCCGCGTAGGCGGTGACGGCCTTGCGCTCGTCGGGGAGCTCGTCGTTTTCCGCGACCATGGGGCAGACGATGTAGGCCTGACGGCCCTCGGCGACGAGCTTGCGCAAAAAAGCGTAGATACGCGCATGGTAGCTCGACGGGACGGCAAAGGTGTCAATCTTCTGCCGTCCGGGGGGAAGTTCGTTTAAGATGGAGACGTCGAGATCGCCGTAGATCATCAGCGCAAGCGTGCGCGGGATGGGCGTGGCAGACATGACGAGCAGGTGCGGGTCGTCGCCCTTGGCGGACAGCGCGGCGCGCTGGTCGACGCCGAAGCGGTGCTGCTCGTCGGTGACGACGAGCCCGAGGTTTTGGTACTGCACGTCAGGCGAGAGCAGGGCATGCGTGCCGATGACGAGGGAGAGCTCGCCGGACCGGAGACGTTCGTTCAGCGCGCGGCGCTCCCTGGCCTTGGTCGAGGCGGTGAGCAGTGCGCAGGGGATGCCGAGTGGCTCCAAAAGCGGGGCGAGTGAGCGGTAGTGCTGCTCGGCAAGGATTTCTGTCGGGGCCATGAGGGCGCATTGAAGACCATTTTTCGCGGCCATGTAGATGGCGGCGGCGGCGACCATCGTTTTGCCAGAGCCGACGTCGCCCTGCACGAGGCGGTTCATCGGGCGCTGACCTGTCAGGTCGCGCGCGATATCGCCGATGGCGCGGCGCTGTGCGCCGGTGAGCGAGAAAGGAAGAGAAGAGAAAAAGGGCGAAAGGTCGACTTTTTTGCACTGCTTTCCTGCGACGAACGTGCGGCGCTCGCGCAGGAGCTTGAGACCGAGCGCGAGCAGGAACAGCTCTTCGAACGCAAGGCGGCGGCGCGCGGCGGAGAGGGCTTCGTCGTCTGTGGGGAAGTGGATGTTTTCGTAGGCAAAGCGGGTGTGGCAGAGCTGGTAGACGAGGCGGACGTCCTCAGGAAGGATGTCAGGAAGTTCGTCGACGCAGGCGGCAAGGCCCTGTTCGACGGCCTTATAGAGCATCGACTGGCTGACGCCCGCGGTGAGCGGGTAGATGGGCATGATGCGGCCGGTGATCTGGTGCGCGCCCTCGCGCTCAAAGAGGGGATTGGTCATCTGCGGGCGGCTCGGCGTACCCTCGGCACGGCCGAAGAAGACGTAGGCGTCACCGGTGTGGAATGTGTTTTTGAGGTAAGATTGGTTGAAATAGGTGAGCTCAAGTGCGCCGGTTTCGTCGACGGCGCGGAGCTTGACGAGGTCGAGCCCCTTGCGAATGCGCGAGAGCTTGGGCTCGCCCGCGATGACGGCGCGGACACAGGCATTCTCGCCGGGGATGAGGTCGGCGATCTTCTTGTACGCGCGGCGGTCGTCGTAGGCGCGGGGAAAGTAGGAAAGGAGGGAGCGCAGGTCGGTGATGCCGAGCTTGGCGAGCGACTTGGCGCGCGCTTCGCCCACGCCTTTGATATAGCGGATATCGGTGTTGAGCGTCGCCATGCGGTGGACCTCCTTTACAAATGCGGTGTTGTCTATTATAATCAACTTGGATGGAAATGAAAAGACCCTTTGCAAGGATGAAGAAAGGAGTATTGTCATGCAGAAGAAACATTCCGGAAAGATGGGCGCGATCGCGCTGCCGGTCGCGCTGATCGCCGCGGCGGTCGGAGCTCTCTTATGGATGCTGACCGGTGCGCAGGGATACCGCGCGGCGGACTGGACAGACACAGACGGGCAGCGTTACTACCGCAACCTGGTGACGCATCAAGCTTTTGCGGCGGACGTTGACTGGGACGGGAGCGACGGCGCGGTGATCGTCATTCCCGATGAAGTGCACGGCTACAAGGTGACGGCGCTCGGCGGGTATATCGGCCGCGGTGTGCCGACGGCGTTTGCGCTGAACGCGCCGGAGATATGGAATACCCAGGTCGTCTTCGGTGACGAGAAAGTTGCGGCGGACGCGGAAAAGGACTATCCGAACGCGAAGATCGTCGACTGCACGGTGACGCTGAAGCTCGGGAAAAATGTGAAGAAGCTGAACGAGGTCGGCTGCTTCGGCTTTTACGGCTATGACGAAAACGGAGCCGAGACAGTGTGGCGTCTGCGCTGGAACGTCGAATGCGACGAGGGGAATGAGACGTTTTACGCCGAGGGCGGGCGGCTGTATCGCTGCGCGGATGGGGCGGCTGTGGAAGCGTTCCGCTGCGCGTGATGGCGGTGAAGGGTGCAGCCCGCAGGGCTGCGATATAAGTCCCCACAGCGTGGGGATGCGGGAAAGGGGGCCATTCTCTCGCGTGAGAGAATGGCCCCCTTTAGATCCCCCAAGAGAACGCAAGGGGCCTTGCCCCTTGACCCCGCACATTGGCAGTTTTTATCTTGAAGAACTGCACGCGCTGCGCAATCAGGTGCGGTGTACATGGCTTCGCCATGAATCTTCTGCGATTCGTTACTGGTTGCAACCGCGCCTTACTATCGTGAGGCGCGAGTGACGGTAGTTGGGCGGCAGACTGCCTGCGGGCGCGGCATTGCTGCGCTCGCCGCGCTGTTTAGTCTTCTGCTGGGTGGGAGCTGCTGATGGGTTCGTCGGGGATGATGTCGTGGGAAATGACTTGGTCTTCTGCGTCCAACAGGGCTTTTTTCAGGCCTTCGCGGGCGAGAATGCCCTTTCCCTCGTCGTAGAGGTCGATGGCTTCGCTCATACTGCGAACCAGGGAGCAATAAAGGTTTTTGTAGGTCAGCATAATCATATCCTCCTTTGGAATACTATATAAATAGTAACTATAAATAAGCGAATAGTCAAGACGTTACTATCACCATAGTATACCGTTGAGGTGAAAAATATGGCTGACAGCGGTATCATCACAATGGAAGAGTATGGAAACGTGCGGCTCAAGTTAAAGGAGCGCATGGACAGTGACGGCATCAACCGCAACACGCTGGCAAGAAGAATCGGTGTGCGCTTTGAGGTCGTCGACAAGTGGTATCGCGGTGACGTTGAAAAACTTGACCTTGACATTCTGGCCCGCATCTGCTGCGTGCTGCACTGTACCGTCGGCGATCTGCTGGAATATCACCGCTGACATAACCGCGGCGAGCGCAGCAATGCCGCCTTGGCAGGCAGTAGCAAGACCGTACAAATCCAAAGTAGACGGAAATTAGGCTGCACCTCCACAAGATCAGCAGAGCGGCACCCGCAAGGGGTGTGCCGCATCCGTAAGGCAGCAGAGCTGCCAACGGCTGCGCAACAGCGGATAATAGGAGAGAGTCAAGTCGTATAGCAACACCAAACGCGGCGAAGCCGCGCGCAGGCATTTGCATTCCGGAGGCATAAAGGCTGTTCGAGCCTCAGACTGCCAATCGAAACCTTTCTCTTGGGGGATTTAAAGGGGCTATTCTCTTTCGTGAAAGAGAATAGCCCCCTTTTCCCGTGCAGCGCCGCTGGCGCTGCTTCCACGTGCCCTTTAGGGCGCAAAAAAGAGGGGCCAAGGCCCCTCTTTTTACTTGCGGACATAGTCGACATAGCGGAACTTGAGGCCGTTTTCCTCAAAGGTCTCGCTCTCCGACTCGATGCGCCAGTCGGGATTGTCGTCGAGGTTGGGGAAGAAGCTGTCGGCGTCCGGGTCGGCGTCGACCTTGGTGACGTAGACGCGGTCGCAGCGGGAGAGGAGCGCCATGTAGACGCTGGCACCGCCGATGACGATGGCGTCGTCGCCGCCGAGCGCGGCGGCTGCATCAAACGAGTGGGCGATCTCCGCGCCGGGGACGTCGAGGTCGCGGCGGGAGAGGACGATGTTGCGGCGGTCCTTGAGGGGCTTGCCGCCGGGGAAGGTGTCGAGGGTCTTGTGACCGAGGATGACGGTCTTGCCGACGGTGAGGGTGCGGAAACGCTTGTGGTCGGCAGAGATGCGGAACAGCAGCGCGCCGTCGCGGCCGATGCCCCAGCTCTGGGAAACGCAGACGATTGCGGTCATAGTATCAACTCCATGGCTTTCTCTATAAATTTTGCCGGCGCGAATGCTCAAACGGCAATGGGGATCTTGTCTTCAAAGGGACTGAACTGATAATTTTCCAGCCGGACGCTGTCGGGGGTGAAAGCGTAGAAATTCGTCACGGCGGGATCGAGTGTGAACTGCGGGGCGGGGTGCTCCGGCTCTGCGAGCATCTTTTCGATGATGGGGATGTGACGGTCGTAAATGTGCGCGTCGGCAATGACGTGGACGAGCTCGCCTGCTTTGAGGCCGGAGACCTGGGCAAACATGTGGACGAGCACCGCGTACTGACAGACGTTCCAGTTGTTGGCGGCGAGCATGTCCTGCGAGCGCTGATTCAGGATGGCGTTCAGCGTGCCGTTCGAGACGTTGAAGGTCATGGAGTAGGCGCAGGGGTAGAGGTTCATGTCATGTAGGTCCTCGAAATTGTAGAGGCTCGTGAGGATGCGGCGCGAGGCGGGGTTATGCTTGAGGTCATAGAGCACGCGGTCTACCTGATCGAACATGCCCTCCTTGTATTGGTGCTTGACGCCAAGCTGATAGCCGTAGGCCTTGCCGATGGAGCCTGTTTCGTCCGCCCAGGCGTCCCAGATGTGGGAAGAGAGGTCGTGGACGTTGTTGGACTTTTTCTGCCAGATCCAGAGGAGCTCGTCCACCGCGCTTTTGAGGTACGTGCGGCGCAGGGTGAGGATGGGGAACTCCTTTTGGAGATCGTAGCGGTTGACAAGGCCAAATTTTTTGATCGTGTGGGCGGGGGTGCCATCCTCCCAGTGGGGACGGACGGTGAGGTCGTCGTCGCGCACGCCATTTTGGAGAATGTCGAGGCAGTTGGCGCGGAAGACTTGATCGGCGTAGCTCATGCGTGTCTCCTCACTTTGTCTGGCAGCCCGCGGCGCGGACGGCGGCGAGCGCCAACTCAAGCGTCGGGTCGACGTTGGGGTAATCGAGATGATAGATGTCGAACGCGGGGGGGAGCTCGGTGCAGCCGAGGATCAGGACTTCGGCTCCGCGCGCGAGAAGATGCTCGCAGGCGGAGCGGAAGGCGGTCACGTCGTGCGTGAGGTCACCGGCCTTGACGCCGTTGTAGATGATGTCCATGACGGCGGCCTGATCTTCACTATGATCGGGGGTGAGGAGCTCGACGCCGCTGCCCTCGAACGTGCGCTGGTAGATGCCGGTCTGGACGGTGCCGTCGGTCGCGAGGAGACCGGCGCACTTGACGCCGCGGGACTTGAGCGCGTCGCGCGTGATGGCGATCATGTGCAGAACGGGGATGGAGACGGACGAGGCGACGGCGTCATAAAAGTTGTGCGCGGTGTTGCAGGGCATGATGAGAAGATCCGCGCCGATGGACTCGAGGCGCTGCGCGCTCTTGACCATTTCGGGGACGGGGTCGGCGCCACCGTGCAGGAGGGCTGCCGTGCGGTCGGAAATATTGGTATTGGAGTCGATGCACACGCGCGGATGGTCCTGATCGCAGGAGGCAGCCGTGTGCAGGGTGATCTTCTGAAAGAGGTCGGCGGTAGCGAGAGGACCCATGCCGCCGAGGATACCGATGACCTTTTTATCACTCATGGAGAAGCCCCTTTTCTTTCTTTTCGAGCAGCTTTTGATCGTGATTCGGGAGCGCGGCGAGCTCGCGGTCACGCTGGATGATCTTCTTGAGACCTTCGACGGCGACCTTGACGGAGGCGGAGGTGTCCTCGCTCATGTCCTGATCGAGGCCGGCCTTTTCGCGCTCCTGGTTCCAGACAACGTGGAAGCAGGAGCCGCAGCGGCAGCCGAGCGCGGAGGCGACGACGAACATTGCGGCGGACTCCATTTCGCTTGCCTTGACGCCAAGGCGCTTCCAGCTCTCCCACTTTTGCAGAAGCTCGTAGTAGACGGGGCTCTTTTCCGGGGAGTGCTGGCCGTAGAAGCTGTCCTTGCACTGGACGACGCCGGTGTGGGTGCAGTAGCCGAGCTCTTCGGATGCCTGACGAAGGGCGAGGGTGATGTCGAAATCGGCGACGGCGGGGAACTCGATGGGCGCGTATTCGAGCGAGGTGTGCTCGTAGCGGATGGCACCGGTGGCGACGACGATGTCGCCGGACTTGACGTTTAAGTCAATGCCGCCGCAGGTGCCGGTGCGGATGAAGGTGTCCGCGCCGAGCTGATGCAGCTCCTCCATGGCGATGGAGGCGGACGGGCCGCCGATGCCGGTGGAGCAGACGGAGACCTTTTCGCCCAGCAGCGTGCCGGTGTAGGTGGTGTATTCGCGATTGCGCGCGACGAGATGAGCATCGTCGAACAGCGCGGCGATGGAGGGGCAGCGGCCGGGGTCGCCGGGCAGGATCACATAGCGGCCGACTTCACCTTTGGCGCAGTGGATATGATAGAGACGTTCCAGTTCATGCATGATGACAGCGCTCCTTATCTATAAAATCATTCAATAATTATATCAGAGGAGAAGAGGGGGCGCAAGGGTGCAGACGGAGAGATATGAGCAAAAACGGGGTTGCGCTTTGTGCATGAAGCAGATTATAATAAGGCAACAAAATAAGAAAAGAGGAAGAATATGAGCTATAAAGCGGTTCTTTTTGATATGGACGGGACGCTGCTCGATACGCTGGAGGACCTGCGCGACAGCACGAACCATATACTGCAGCAGATGGGCTATCCAGAGCGGAGCCTTGAGGAGATGCGGCGCTTTGTCGGCAACGGGGCGGAAAAGCAGATCCGCCGCGCCGTGCCGGAGGGGACGAGCGAGGAAAAGATCATGGAGACGCTCGCGGCGTACCGCGCGTACTATCAGGATCACTGCCAGATCAAAACACGGGTGTACGACGGACTTTTGGACATGCTGAGCGAGCTGAAGGCAAAGGGCATCAAGCTGGCGGTCGTGTCGAACAAGCCGGACAGCGCGGTGCAGAAGTTGAGCCGTGAGTATTTCGGCGACCGGATGGACTTTGCCGTCGGCCCGAGCGACGGCATGCGCTGCAAGCCGTACCCCGACATGGCGGAGACGGCGCTGAAAGCGCTGGGAATTGCAAAAAAGGACGCGGTGTTCGTCGGAGATTCCGAAGTGGACGTGCAGACGGGGCTGAACGCCGGACTGGACGTCATCGCTGTGAGCTGGGGTTTCCGCTCGAGGCAAGTTGTGATCGAAGCCGGCGCGAAGATGATCGCCGATGATGCGAGTGAGCTGGAAAAGCTCATTCTCGAATGATTGTCTCCCATGTTGGGAGGGGATTCCCCTGCGCCGCGCAGGGGTGCGAATAAAGGGGGCCATTCTCTCACGTGAGAGAATGGCCCCCTTTAAATCCCCCAAGAGAACGCAAGGGGCCTTGCCCCTTGACCCCGCACATTGGCAGCTTTGGGCTTGAAGGGCTGCACGCGCTGCGCAGTGAGGGTGCGGTGTACATGGCTTCGCCATGAATCCCTGCGTTTCGTTACGTCTTGCAACCGCGCCTTACTACCGTGAGACGCGAGTGACGGTAGAACGGCGGCAGACTGTGTGCCGAATGCGGCATTGCTGCGCTCGCCGCATTGAGTAGTACCCCGTTAGACGGAAATTAGGCTGTACTTCTACAAGATGGGCAGAGCGGCAGCGGATAGTAGGAGTAAGCCAAATCGTATAGCAAAATCAGACGCGGCAACGCCGCGCACTTGGCAGTGCAATCGGCAAGCATTGCAGCTCTTCGAGCTGCTCGCTTGCAATGTAAAATTTTCTCTGGGAGGGTTTAAGGGAGGGGTATCTCTTTTTGAAAAGAGATACCCCTCCCTTTTTTACTGCCGCGCGGTGCGCGGCATTTTTTGCGCGCAAAATTTTGCGCGCGTGCATACGACTGTGCAACAAAACGGGTGCGGCGGGGTTCGGGTGAAAAGAGAAAACAAAATGGGGGGACACGATGGAGAAAAAGGAGTTGGGGCGCGAGGATGTGATCGAGGCGCTCAAGAAAATCGCGTTCGGACGGGTGAACCGCGGGGTGGAGCTGACGTATCTGAGCGAGCCGACGGCGCAGTTGATCCGCAAGATGGACTTGTCGGCGGTGGCGGAATTCAAGAGAAACGCCAACGGGACGGTGGAGGTCAAGTTCGTCGACCGGGTGAAGGCGCTGAGCGCGCTTTACGAGATGCTGGGGACGGGGGACGCGAACGAGGCGGCGGAGTTCTTGGAGGCGCTGGAGCAGGCGGGAGGGGAGAGAGATGATTGGCGGCCGTGAAGCAGTTTTCCGCCAAGCAGAAGGCGGCGATGACCTGGTGGGCGAACCCCAAGTACAAAGAGTACGACGCGATCATCTGCGACGGGGCGGTGCGAGGCGGGAAGACGCTGTCGATGGGGATGGGCTTTTTCCTGTGGGCGATGCGGCGCTTTAGCGGCGAGCAATTTGCGCTGTGCGGGAAGACGATCGTGTCGCTGCGGCGCAATGTGCTGCACGAGATTTTACCGAAGGTGACGGCATTGGGCTTTCACTGCGAGGAGAAGCGGAGCGAGAATTTAGTGATCGTGCGAAGCGGAGGGCGGGAGAACCGGTTTTACCTCTTCGGCGGATACGACGAGGGGAGCGCGGCGCTCATCCAGGGCGTGACGCTGGCGGGGGTGCTGTTCGACGAGGCGGCGCTGATGCCGCGCTCGTTTGTGGAGCAGGCGAGCGCGCGATGCAGCGTATCGGGCAGCAAGCTGTGGTTCAACTGCAACCCCGAGGGGCCGATGCACTGGTTCTACCGCGAGTGGATCCTGCGCGCGGAGGAGCGCGGGGCGCTGTATCTGCACTTTACGATGGACGACAATCCGTCGCTCTCGCCGCGCATTCGGGCGCGGTACGAAAAGGCGTACGGCGGGACATTTTACCGGCGGTTCATCCTGGGCGAGTGGACGGCGGCGAAGGGGCTCATCTATGACTTCTTCGCGCCGCAGGAGTACTGCGGGCGGGTGCCGGAGAAGCCGTGGGAGCGGGTGAGAATCTCCATCGACTACGGGACGGTGAATCCGACGAGTTTTGGCCTGTGGGCGCTCAAGGACGGCGTGTGGTACCGGGCGAGGGAGTATTACTTCGATTCGCGCAGAGAGGGGCGGCAGAAGACAGACGCGGAGTATGTGGCGGACCTTAAAAAGTTCGCAGCGGGGGAGACGGTGGAAAAGGTGATCGTCGACCCGTCGGCGGCGAGCTTTATCGAGGCGCTGCGGCGCGAGGGATTCCCTGTGAGCAGGGCGGACAACGATGTGGCGGACGGTATCCGCGTGACGGCGAACCTGTTGAAGCAGCGAAAGATCGTGATCTGCGAGGGCTGCGAGAGCTGCCTTGCCGAGATCGCGGCGTATTGCTGGGAGGACAGCGGAACGGGAAGAGACCGGCCGAAAAAGGAGAGAGATCACGCGATGGATGAGATGCGGTATTTTGCCGTGTCGATCGCGAAAAAGGAACGCGGAGGCGGCATTGCGATGCGCGCGGTGGAGCGCGCGGCGCGATGAACAAAACGGAAAAGGAGAGAACAGGATGAAAGTACCCTAGCAGAAGGAGAGAAGCACGGGCGGCGAGACCGCCGTGCAGCTGCGCGGCGGCGGACGCAGTACATTCGGACGGCTTGAGAGCTATGTGCCGCTGCTGGACGGGGAGACAGCGCTTTACCGCGAGGTGCGCGAGGCGGTGCCGGTGGTGGACGCGGCCATCTGCAAGCTGATCCGGCTGACGGGCGGCGTGCGCGTGGCATGCGGCAACGAGCGGGCGGAGCAGGGCTTGCAGCGCTTTTTACGCGAGGTACCGGTGGGCAGAGGGCAGAGAGGCATCAATGCGTTTTTGGATTGCTACCTTGATTCGCTGCTTACCTGCGGGCGCGCGGTGGGCGAGATCGTACCGGACGCGGAAGGACGAGAGATCGCGGCGGTGCTGTGCGCGGACGTTTCGCAGGTGGAGGTGCGCGAGGGGGACAATCCGCTCGAATTCTGCCTGTGCGGTGTGGATGGCGGCGGGCGCAGCGTGCCGCTCGAGTATCAGGACCTACTGCTCTTTACGCCGCTCAACCCCGAAGCGGGGCACCCTTACGGCGTTTCGATGCTGCGCTCGATGCCGTACTTAACGGGGCTGCTGCTGAAAATTTACGACGCGATGGGAAAGAACTGGGACCGCTGCGGCAATGTGCGCTTTGCCGTTGTCTATAAGCCGCAGGACGGCGAGCTCGACCGCGGGGCGGCACAGGAGCGCGCCGAGCAGATCGCCGAGGAATGGTCGCGGGCGATGCAGGAGGGCAGAAACGGCAGCGTGCGCGACTTTGTATCGGTGGGCGATGTATCGATCAAGGCCATCGGCGCGGACAACCAGATCTTGGACAGCGAGACGCCGGTACGGCAGATCTTAGAGCAGCTGGTGGCGAAGACGGGGGTGCCGCCGTTTATGCTGGGGCTGAGCTGGTCGTCGACCGAGCGGATGAGCTCGCAGCAGGCGGATATGCTGACAAGCGAGATCACGGCGCTGCGGCGCACGCTCGAACCGGTCATCGAGCGCGTCTGTACGCTGTGGCTTAGGATGCACGGCTACGGTTGCCGCGCAGTGGTGGACTGGGAGGACATCAACCTGCAGGATGAGGTGGAGGAGGCCAAAGCGGCACTCTACTTGCAGCAGGCGCGAAAGCTCAGGCAGGAAAATGATGAAGCGGAGGGGAAATGAGCATGGAAGTGAGAAAAGAGAGCAATGGGCTCAAAAACAGCATAGTGACGCGCGAGGAACTGGCAATCATCAATCAATTCACGAAGCGCGCGCTCAAAGAGGACGAGGTCTACACCTTTGCCGTGCGGCTGTGCGACAACGAGGTGGACCGGGACGGCGAGCGCTTTCCGCGCGCGACGCTCGAAGAGCTCGCGGAGCTGTTTGTGGGCAAGTGCGACTCGTTCGCTGACGGTAAAAAGTCAGCGGACAAACAACAAAATACCGTTGTTTGGATAACTGGT
>ENA-USUG01001084-USUG01001084.1-human-gut-metagenome-genome-assembly--contig:-NODE-1084-length-46876-cov-11.515310_pt1 | contig 46876 bp, 39 predicted proteins | sample MGYA00250059_ERZ773394 | MGnify/ENA primary metagenome ERZ773394 (study PRJEB29103, sample SAMN06111957) | human gut metagenome | biome: human gut; feature: ankylosing spondylitis patient; material... | reverse complement strand
CCTTTGTTCCCACTATTTGATTATAGTTTTATTTAAGAATACCTTGCCGCATATTTTTTACTCCTTTTCTGGAATGAAGCTATTATATCACATCAGTTTGAAATTGTCAAGATAAGTTGACACTTTTTTTACAAGGATTTTTTCTTAGTAACATTTTCAGCCCCGAAGGGGCCGATCTGAAACCACTGAGGAGCGTAGCGACGGGGAGTGTTGCGCAAACCGTGTAAATAGAATAATCTTCTAAACAATTGTTAATAATATAGTTGGCTTTTTCCGTACGGCAAGATACGGCAACGCAGGAGTGCGACCTGAGCGGCTGTACGGATTTTACCCCGAAATGGGCGGCACTTTTCTGTCGCCTGTTTTTTCTGCCCATTTAGGGGAAAACAAAAGCGATAAACTCCGGGGTTTGGGGCAGAGCCCCAATCATGCAGTTCGTATTTCACCAAAACGTTCTTCAAAAAACATCATAAACTGCCCTATTATTTTGCCCCAATCTCTAACCGGATTATTCCATTTTTTACTGATTTCCTTTACGGACAAATATATCGATTTTTTGAGTGAATCATCTGTTGGAAAGTTCGTTTTCGTCTTTGTAAACTTACGCAGCATACGGTGAAATCCCTCTACTGCATTTGTTGTATAAATGAGCCTGCGCATTTCTGTCGGATATTTAAAAAATCCTGACAAATCCGTCCAATTTGATTCCCACATCTTGTATATCTGTGGGTATTTGCTATCCCGATTTTTCTTTGAATTCTTCAAGCGCATACAGTGCAGCTTCTTCGTTAACGGCACCATATACTTTCTTTAAATCAGCCATTATTGGCTTTATATCTTTATATGATACGAATTTTGTGGAGTTACGTATCATGTGTATGATACAAAGCTGATTTTCGGTCTTAGGAAACACCGTGGATAAGGCATTTGAAAAGCCTGATAAATTATCATGGCAGGCAATTAAAATATCTTTTACTCCACGATTTTTTAGCTCGTTAAATATTGTTGTCCAAAAAGCAGCGCTTTCATTTTCGCCTATCCAGATTCCTAATATATCTTTCTTTCCTTCTTCATCTATTCCCAGTACGCTGTAAACGCATTTATTTACTACCTTGCTGTCTTTTCTTACTTTGTAGTATATTCCGTCAAAGAATACAACAGGATATATTTCAGAAAGAGGTCTCTGCTGCCATTCAATCAATTCCGGCATGATTTTATCTGTAATACGGCTAATCAGACTCGCAGAAGCGTCAACACCGTAAATATCACGAATATGATCCTCTATATCGCGGACAGACATACCTTTTTGGTACATTGCAAGGACGCGAGCCTCCATATCATCAGTTCTGGTCTGCCGTTTTTCAATAACCTGCGGTTCAAATGTTCCGGCTCTGTCACGGGGGACAGATATTTCACTTTCTCCCCATTCACTTTTAATTGTTTTCTTCCCGTAACCATTACGGCTGTTACCGCTGTTGTTGCCAAGAATACTGTTTTTTTTATATCCTAAATGTTCATCCATTTCAGCTTCAAGCATCTTCTCAAGCGTTCCTGCAAACAACTGCTTGAGCTTTGAGGTTACATCTTTTGGTGTTCTGCATCCCTCGCTGATTAACTCTACTAACTTCATTTCCTGTTCATTCAACTGTGTCATGATTTATTATCTCCTTTTTCTTTATATTGGAGATGCTTTTGTCTGTTGTAGTTTTTTCGTACAACAAAGATGTGTATGTCATACCTTGTCAACTCCTTTTGCCTGTATTTTGCATTTTTTGCAGGTTATTCGGCGTTAAAAGTTCCGCGTATCAATATATGATACGTTTTGTCTTTTATATTCTACCATAAATTTCTCAAAAAATTAAGTCTGTTTGCCATAACTTCGTGTGAAATTACAAAAATTCAAAAGTTTACCCACAATTCGTTTCTTTTTACTCATTTTCGATACCTTTCCGCTGTCCCCTTATGCAAAAACGCACCTGCGTTTTTAGGTGCGTTTTAGTTGGTTTGTATTATTTATCTTCTCTCAAGCTCTTGTAAATCTCGCTGACGAAGATACCGAGAACCTCTTTCTTCATTTCGTCGTTAGAAAGAAGCAACGAGAAGAAGTCCTGATTTTGCGAAAGTCCCTCGATCAGTGCGTCGTCGATACCGTCGAAATACGAAAACGCAAAGTCGCTTTCCGTGTTCGCCTTCGCACTCTCGCGCAGTTTTTCGGACTTCATCATCAAGTCTTTGATTTGAAGCATTGCCTTGATTACGACGTCGTTATCGTAGGTTTTGCCCGTTTTGCTGTTGATTTCGTCGATAATCTCCGAAAGACGTTTTACTTTGTCCTCGTTCAGATTAAAGTCGTCCGCCGTTGGCAGTTTTACGATCGGATCGGGCGTAACTTTTGTTGTTTTATGCTCTTCGCCTTTCTTCTGAATAAAGTTATCCGCTTTAATCTTACCTGACAAATCGAAACCGCCGCCCGGCTGAGAAATATTTACGAACGAAACGAAGTAAGTCAGAAACAGATACTTTTTATGCAGTTCCACGTCCTCAAAACACGATACCTGTATCAGAAACTCATAGAAGCGGATAAAATGCCGCACGACCGCCATTATCTCGATTTGTTTCATTAAATCGTATTCTTTCAGTTTCTTCTCTGCGCGTTGCAGATAGAAACGCAACTGATTTTTGTCCTTTGATTCGATAATCTTTTTGTAGATTATCTCTGCCGCCATATTCACGTCGTAAGGATCTAAAATCATATATCCGTCGAGTTTCGCTTCCAAATCGTATACCGCCGTCGGCGTAACCGAATTTGCAAGCAGAGTCGTGGTATAATACGGTGCGAACGCCTTGACAATATCGTCGTATGTATTCACGAAATCGAGAACAAATGTCTTTTTCTCAAACGGCGGGCAGATACGGTTCAGGCGCGACAACGTCTGCACCGCGTTCACACCGCGCAACTTCTTCAAAACGTACATTGCGCACAATTTCGGTTGGTCGAAGCCCGTCTGATACTTGTTCGCCACAAGCAAAACGTTGTAATCGTCCGAATCAAACTTTTTCGGCAGTTTATCTTCCGAAAAGCCGTTCAGAAGCGTTTCCGTGTATTCCGTTTCGTCATCGGGCAGTTTTACTTTCCCCGAAAACGCCACAAGCGCGTGAATGCCCGCGTAGCCTTTCTTGGTAACGTAATCTTCAAACGCCTGACGATACTTGACTGCACTCGCGCGGGAAGCCGTTACCACCATCGCCTTTGCCATTCCGCCGAGTTCAGATAAAACCGTCGTGCGGAAATGTTCGACAATCACTTCCACCCTTTGCGCGATATTCGTTTCGTGCAGTTCCACAAACCGCGCGATTTGCTTTTTGGCTTCCGCAGTCTTGTACTTCGGATCTTCCGAAATCTCTTTGTTCAGCCGATAATACGTATTGTATTCGGTAAAGTTGGCAAGCACGTCTAAAATAAAACCTTCTTCTATCGCCTGTTTCATCGAATATAAGTGGAAGGCTTCTTTTTGCCCTTTCGCGTTCAATCTGCCGAACAAGTCGAGCGTAGTCGCTTTCGGCGTGGCGGTAAAGGCAAACATAGAAACATTCTTTTGCTTGCCGTTGCGACGGATTTCGTCCGCAATCATATCCTGCGTATCTACTACGCCTTCTTCAAAATCGACTTCGCCCGCGCCGAGCGTCATCGTGATTGCCGCCATATCCTTGCCGGCAGTGGAAGAATGCGCTTCGTCGATAATCACGGCAAAGGTCTTGTTTTTCAGATTCTTTACCGTGTCCACGATATACGGGAATTTCTGTATCGTCGTGCCGATAATCTTGATATTGCTTTGAAGCGCGAGAGCAAGGTCTGCCGACGAACATTTATCGTCCATTACCTTAATAAGCCCCGTCTTGTGTTCGATACCGCGCACCGCGTCCTGCAACTGCCTGTCCACCACCACGCGGTCGGTGCAGATAATGATATTATCAAAAACGATTTTGTTCTCTTCGTCGTGAAGCGAAGAAAGCCTGTGTGCAAGCCACGCAATGGAATTAGTCTTGCCCGAACCTGCGCTGTGCTGTATCAGATAGTTTTGCGAAGTGCGATTGACTTCCACGTCCGCTATCGTTTTGCGGATCACGTCAAGTTGATGATAGCGCGGGAAAACTACCTTTTCTTTCACTGTGGTTTTGCCCGTTACTTCGTCCGTTTCTTCCTTGCGCTCGATAAAGATAAACTCCGAGATAAGGTCTAATACCGTATCTTTTTTGAGTATATCTTCCCACATATAATAGACGGAATATTTGTCGGGATAAACGGGATTGCCCTTGCCCGCGTCAATTCCTGTGCCGCTACCCATATTGAACGGCAAAAAGAACGTGCCGTCGTTCGCAAGGCGCGTCGTCATATACACTTCCTGCAAGTCCATCGCAAAGTTGACGATACACCCCGCCTTGAAATAGAACAACCGCGTTTTCGGGTTTCTTTGCGTGCGGTATTGCAAAATCGCGTCCTGATAACTCTGCCCCGCAAAATTGCATTTGAGTTCAAACGACATAATCGCAAAGCCGTTCAGGAAAACCACAAGGTCGATTCTCTCGGTATCGCTCGCCCACACTTCTTCCATTACGGAAAAAATATTTTTATTGTATTTGGCAAGCAAATCTTTATTGAAAGTCGTTGCGGGTTTGGTATACATAAGGTCTACCTTATACCCTGCGATTTCCACGCCGTGTTTTAAGACGGATAACAGACTGCTTTTCGCTTTCGTGATTTCGGTGTTGATAAAGTTTATCACCGTATCTTCGGTAACGTCTTTATACACCTTGCGGATCTGCGCCATCGTTTCGGACTGAGTGTCGTCAAGGAACTTGAACAGCATTTCGCGGTCGATAGCAAAATTACGGTCGAACTTCACGTTTTTCCGCTCTATGTAGCCGTTTTCAGCAACGAGTTTATCTATGATAAACCGCTGATATTCTTTTTCGGAAAGTATGTTGTTCATACGACCTCCTTTTTGCCCGTAACGTATTCGTAAATGAGCGATTTTTTGTAGCCGTCAAGCGTTTCGATTTGCGATTTTTTATCCGCGATAATCTGCTCAATTTCGGCACATTTGTTATCGAGATAATCGGCTATTTCTTGCTGTTCGTCAAGGGGTGGAACAAGTTGTTTTATTGCACCCAATTGATCTTCTGTAAGCGAATGCCGCAGATTTTTTGCAAGATGCAATAGTTCCTTTGTATAGTCCAACATTAGATAATAGTAATAATAAAATCTCGCATTTGCTATTTTTTTCATTTTGAACTGACTATACGCAGGACTTGTTATACCGTTTTGCTTTATAATTCCTATACATCTCGGTGTAACATCGATATCAAAAAGGCACATCAACAAATTGCCCTTTTTTATGTATTGATAGCCATCAAAAGATGACGGCATTTTACCCCCTGCGTCTAAATCCCGTACAATCACACCATACATAGTCAAAGATAAAATATCTTCTCCCTTGTATATAGGACAAATATTCTTTATCTTCGTCATTAAGTGTTTGTTCGGCATAACTTTCCAATGCTGCGGTATTTGCCGCGCCCACGAAACACTACACTCTTTCATAGGGGCGGACGGGTTCAGACCGTGGGTAACGGCTTCGGTAATTACGGAACGCTTATATTGTTCAAGCGTATCGATCTGCGCCTGAATATCCGCTTTCAATCCGTCAATCTTTCCGCACTCCCTATCCAAAAACTCCGCAATTCTCTGTTGCTCGTCAAGCGACGGAAAAGGAATAGACAGTTCAAGCAAATCCTTTGAATTAAGATTACTTCTGACTCCTGCATCCCCTAACGCATTGAATATTTGATTTTTCCATAGCATAAGAAAATATTTCTCTGCAAATGCAGGTAATACCCTCTTATTGCTTTTCAAAATAATATATGCGGGTGAAACAAGTCCTAAATACGGAGATAATCCGACACGGCTTGTAGACACATTTTGCAAATCAATAAGTTTGAACACTAACTCATCGGGGCGCAAAATCTGATAGGTTTCAAATTTTTCAGGCTGTAATCCATTACTATCATCTTTTGATCTTTTAATAACGCCATTCATAGTCAACGCTAAACGTTCATATCGATCAGACCTACACCCTGCAATTTCTTTCGTATTAACAAAACAGTATTTTGCGCGGTTTACACTCCACTCTTTGGGTATCTCTCCTACCCAAGATATTCCGCTGTCTTTCATCTCTCTCATATTGCACCTCACTTCTTGAATAATGTGGCAATACGAGCCGAAACGCTCTTTTCAAGCGTTAAGAATTTTTCTTCCAAGACTTCGCTCTTTTCGGGTTGCGTATATTTATAAAAATATCTTGTAAACGGTATTTCCGCGCCGATTTTAATCACGGGCTTTTTCGCGCCGAGATTTTCTTCCCAAAACCATTTCGCGTCCGGAACGTAAGGCAACACTTCACGCGCCATATACGTTTCTATATCCTCGGTATATTTCACGATTTCGGTGTCGCGCGTTTCTTTGTCGTAAATAATATTGCCCTTTTTATCGCGCTGAATTTCCGCCGTTTTGTCCATCTCGGAAAGCCCGTCCGCGATACGCTCTGTCAGTTTTTTATCGCACAACAAAATTCCCGAAAGGTACTTGATGAAACTTTCCGGTTCTTTATACACCTTGTCCGAGATATGCTCTTTCAGCGTTTGCAGAATGTCCTCATATAACGGCTTTCTTTCAAGCATTTCTTCGTATTTTTTCTTATCCTTATCGGCAAGCGCAACACCCTGACTTTCGTAGTCGGCAATCTTCGCTTCGTCGTAAACGCCCGAAAGCGCGCCTTTCATCAGCATTTGTTCGATACGCTCTTCCGTGATAGCGTAACTGCGTTGAAGCGGTTGCATAACGGCATATTCCTTATAAAGTAACTCCGTATTATCGTAAATCTTGCAAAGATCGCTCGGCACGAAGTCGGCGTAAAGGTGAGTGATTCTCTTCCTGTCCTCTCTCGTAATTTCGTTTTTCTTGTTGCCGACGGCTTTACGCAGTTTATGGTAAATTTCGGCGGCGTTGATGAGCTGTATTTTGCCTTTGCGTTCTTTGCGCTTATTTTTCGAGAGAATCCAAACGTAAGTCTGAATGCCCGTGTTGTAGAACAAATCGGTCGGCAAAGCGATAATCGCTTCAATAAGGTCGCTTTCCAAAAGCCAACGGCGAATCTGACTTTCACCCGAAGCGGTATCGCCGTTAAACAGCGGCGAGCCGTTTTCGATAATCGCCGCTCTGCCGCAAAAGTCGTCCATTTTGTCCACGGCGGACTGCAAGAAAATCATTTGTGAGTCGCCACCGCTCGGAAGTCCGTGTCCCCATCTTCCCGTTTCGCCTTTGGCGTATTCGTCGCGCACGGCTTGCTCCTGTCCGTCCTTTGCGTCTTTACCCGACCACGGTGTGCCGAACGGCGGGTTTTCGATGACGAAACGCATTTTTGTATCAACAAAGCAATCGGTTTTGAACGTATCGACGTGACGGAAATTATCCGAGTCCTGATTTTTAATGAGCATTTCAGCAAGCCCTACCGCGTAAGACTGCCCCATAAATTCCTGCCCGAACAGTTTGACTTCCGCCGTAGGATTATAGTGTTTTATGTAGGTATACGCCGTGGAAAGCATACCGCCCGTTCCGCAGGCTTGGTCGAGAACGGTAATAACCTTGTGGCTGTCGAAAATATCGTCGCAACCTTCCGCCATTAAAATTTCTACGAGCAATTTGATAATGTCCCTGCCCGTGTAAAATTGTCCGGCGTCCACGTTCTGATAAAATCTGCCGATCAGGTTTTCAAAAATATATCCCATCTTGATACTGTCGTAAGTTTTTATGGACAGGTCAAGCACGGAAAACGCCTCGACAACGGAATACAGACAGCCGTCCTTTTCCATTTTGTCGATATGCTTGTCCATTTCAAGTTCGGCAAAAATGTCCTTTACGTTAGCCGAAAAACCGCTGATATAATTTTTGAAGTTCGCCGCAATATGCTTGGAATCGTTGCAGAGTTCTTTTAAGTCGTACTCGCTCGTGTTATAGAACGAAAACCCCGCGATTTTGCAAAGTGCTTTCGACGGGTAATTCGGGTTTGACTGATAGGCTTTTAACACCGCCTGCTTTGTGGCTTCAAGCGCACACTCGAAACGGCGCAGAATCGTCATAGGAATTACGACGTCGCCGTATTTATCGGGCATATACGAGCCGCGCAACTTGTTGGCAATGCTCCATATAAAATTCGCTTCCTGAGTGATGTCTATCGGGTTATCGTCCCACATTGTATCAAGTATCTTGTTTTCGCTCATCGTGCTTTATCCTCTGCTCTCGGCTTTTTATTTACCGCTTCTTGCTTTGGATAGACGAACAAACACACTTTATTTTGTTCGCCTATTCGCATAATAGGCGAACAATCCAAAGAGTTGTGTTCACCTATCGAAAAGATTTATGGAAAAACAAGAGATTTTCACTTGCGCAAAAAGGCTTTATATTGACCTTTCTTCTTTTTTATGGTATAATATAACATAGATTAAAGCCGCCTATTATGCGAATAGACGGCTTTTTAACTAACATTATCAAAGCGAAAAATAGGTTGGAAAATCCGACCTTTCGCTACTTTTACTTTCCGTAATTATTCTTGATATTATCCGCTATATTCATAATCGGCACGCCGAGTTCCTGTGCGTACTTATAGCATTTATACGCACCGCCATAATCACGCTTGATATAGACGATCATCATATCGCAGTTCTCGGCAAGCCATTTGTTGCGTTCCCCTATCGCCGCTTTGTAATGGCACTTCCTATCGGTCGGGATAATAACGCTATCATAAGACTTCTCTATAATATCCAAGTTCGCCACGGGATATGGTTCGACAAGCGTAAGTTCGCACCACTCCTCCCATTCTCTTCGGAATCGTCTGACGGCTTGTGTGGCAAGGTCGTCAAACTCGCCGTTTCGTCCCACGTTAAAGTCTATAAATCCATATTTACGGTGCAGCAATTCGATTACCTCGTCAAGTTCTTCTTCGACTTGTCGGTACTCGTCCACCACTCTGTGACCTATAAATGAAACCCGAAAAATATCCAATTCAATGCCTCCCGATAGGTGAATTATCTCGCAGAATTTTGTTCGCCTATTAAAGCAATAGGTGAACAAAACCGTAGAATTCGGACACCTATCGAGAGTATTTACGAATTTTATTACTTTTCTAACCGCGCGAAAGCATTGAACATTGACTTTACTACCGTTTTATGGTATAATAAACATAATATTTGAGCCGTCTATTGCTTTAACAGACGGCTTTTTTAGTTGAAAATTTTGCCGAGCTTATTCATCATATCCTGCTTGTGTTCCATAAGCGAATGGGCGTATCTGTTCAGCGTTACTGTGGCATTTTTATGCCCCAATATCTCCGCTAATGTTTTCACGTCCATTCCACACTCCAAAGCGCGTGTAGCAAACGTATGTCGAAGTGAGTGAAAACCTTTACGCTCGATATGCAAACGCTTTTGCAAAAGTTCAAAAGTTCTTTGATAAGATCGCACCGTAGGCGGCTCTCCATTTTCCGATTCCACAACATATTCCGAAATGCTTTTTCGTTTATACTCTTTCAGAACGGGAAGCAACTGCTTCGGAAGCGGAATCATTCTTTTGGAAGAAGCTGTTTTCGGCAAGTCTGTAATCCGGCAGAGATTCCCTTTTTCATCTCGTCCGTCGTGGCAAGTTTTGTTCACCGCAAGCGTTCCTTTCGTGAAATCAATATCCGACCAAGTAAGCGCAAGCAATTCTCCGATACGCAAACCCGAATAAAGACAAATCACGATCCCGATAAATTTCCGTTTCTTACTCGATAACGCCGCCTGCTCTATCTTCTTCTGTTCGGCAAGCGAAAAACAGGATACTTCTTTCTCTTTCGTTTTCGGGCGTTTGATTTTGTCTGCCGTGTATTCTTTGAGTTCTCCGAGCGTGTAAGCGAGTTTCAGCGAATTCTGTATCACCGTAATAATTCCGTTCACCGAATTCGCCGCCAAACCTTTTCCTGTTACAATATTCCCGCTCTGCATCAGCCCCGTAACATATCTCTGCAAAACAAGCGGCGTCAGTTCGTCAAGCTCATATTCTCCCAATTTTACTTTCAGGTGCTTCTCAATGATTTCAGAGTACCTTTCGCAAGTTTTTATCTTCGACGACGGCTGTATGTAATTACGAAACCATTCGTCCAACCACATTCCATATTTCATATTGTTCTCCTTTTCGTTATTACTATAATTATAATTTTTCTTATCACCTTGGGGAAACTACACTCAAACAGCAACAAAAAAGAGAGAACCTAAAAACTTGTTCTCTCTTAAAAATTATTATAAAATTGTAGTACCCTATCGAGCAAAAACGATATGTCGTAAGTTCAAGACCTGTTTTTTGAAAAAAGCGCCGAAATGCAGCTGTTAAATTCAAAGATTTTGTCCAACGACAAAATCACAAGATATAGTAACAAAAAAGCACAAGATACGCAATATCTTGTGCTTTTTGTCTGTTGTAGCTTTTTCGTACAACAAAGATGGCTCCCCCTGTAAGATTTGAACCTACAACTTACATTTCCCGTCACTTTATAGATAATCACTACCAATATCCAGAATTTTATTTTCATCAAGATGTAAGGATTTTAACCACTCATCCTTTTCCTTTTGTAGTTTACGGTAGCTTTCACTACCGGGATCGCAGAAAGACATCAATAGGTTATAATGTTTCAGTTTGTTCCTTACTATATCATTCGGATCATCCTCGTCCGAACAAGGTTTGCGGTATTGAATATAGAAAAGCCCAAAACTCGCCCAGCTGTATGCTTTCAAGTTTTGCTTTGCCGCTCGTTTGCAATATCTACGCCAGCAAAGCCGTAAAGACGACTGATGCTTACGCATCTGAAACTCTTCCCATTTAAAGTCAGGGATTAGATAACCTTTATCTTTTTTTACACGTTCGGGAAATAGTAAAATTCGAAGCTCTTCCTCGCTCATTCTTTGAATATCAGCAAATATAGTTTCGATTTTATTAAACCTATTTAAGACTTCCCACACAACAGTTCGAGAGCAACCGCAAAGCGTTGCAATTTGACTATTGTTGTTACCTTTTTGATAGTATTCGATAATTAACTTATATTTTACCATAAAAACACTCCATTTTATCGCCCTCTTTTACCTATATCCGTAGATACGGGAAAGTGTTCATTTTTATTGGCCACCCCCGATTTTGAGGTCTATTTTTCGGTTTTTGCGAGACTTGGAGGAGAAAAAAAGCAGTCACTCTTTCGCAAGAATGACTGCTTTTCGTGTATTTTAGTATAAATTATGCGTTTTTTAGCCGATTTCGGACTTATTTGGTCGCCCTCGGATTACGGATATTCGCCTGCGCTCGTTATCTTTTCCCATAAGCAACAAATTGTGCGTCTCGCATTACGCTGTTATCGCAATACTATATCCCATAATTTATCTACCGTAGCGGTTGTATTTAATTTTAATCTTATTAAAGTTTTTCCTTATCATTCTTTGGTTACATGAACACCTTTACCGTCAAATCTTGCCATTGACTTAGTTGTAGCATATCGTTCTTTTTCCTTTTTAAGCCCTTACCTCTTATAATCAATCGTAACCGCGCTCGCTTTTTCATCTCGAAAACAATTTATTTTTAATTCCGTTTGCAAAATAACAATAACGAATTTAATGCACTCGCCTTACAAATCGTATTACTTTCATATTTTTATGTATGCCTCTATTAATGCATGGTCACTCCCCGTCATTATCGCGTCTTCATAATTATAATCGCATTCTATAATTAAAGAATTTTTGTTAACAAATAAAAAATCATATCTAACAGCGCCTCTTCCTCTAACATTATGCGAAATAGTTAAACATTTACCGTCCTTACATGTTGTTATATTATTTGCCACCACGTAAGCATCATACATTTCTAATTCCTTCACCTTTTTAAAAAAATTTTTAGCTCCCGTTCCATTTCTATCGTAAAACGTCATTTTATCAATGTCATATGAATCCACATTTGGCTCATTGGCATCCATACCAATAATGTCCGGTTTATACTCATCTATAAATTCAGTAAATGTATCATATTGAATTGATTTTGCCCTCAGATAGCTGCATCCTGTAATTGAATGTAAGCCCAAAATTTTTATCTTTTTATTATCGTACACAATCTTCGCCCATATCGTTCTATCCGGGAAAATGTTACGTTCTATAACACCACTTTCCAATACCTCTATTGATTTGCTAAAGACCAACATCACCCCCAACCTTCTTGCCCCAGAATCATATTTGCTGGGTCTACGAAAATCTAATGAATAAACAAATGATTTTTCTTTTGAATATTTTTCCTTGATACATTGAGCAACCCACGGTCCGACTTCTTGCAAAATAATACAATAATCATTATGCACCTTAGAAAATAGAAAATCCATTTTCTTTTCCCAATCACCCATATAACTTATGTTCCAATCTATAATTTGTAAAGATTTATTCATTATCTACCTATTTTATTACCTGAAAAATTATTATTTGTCGATTCCCACAAGAATTTTATTTATTTCGGCACAAACAATTATGTGGCCTATATCAAATATTTTATATAGATTTATTTTATAAATTAAAAAATGACCCGCCAACTCACAATTTTCCCTCTAATTACATTTTGAAAGAATTAAATATTGGCCCTGAACACAAGCCGCTTTTTCAAAATTATATATTTTTACAAAAAACCCGCCCAATGAAAAGCCATATTAAACATCTGTTTTTACAAAAACATCGCCATATAATGCGGAATAGTGAGTTTTACGTCGCTCGTGCCGACGTTTCCGTCAACGATTTTATATGCCGCCGACGGTTTATATGCTTCTATAAATCTGTTCAGCGATTTTGTCGCGGTATTTCCCGCTTTCACTTCCACGGGAACCACTTCTCCGTTTTTTTCTATCAGAAATTCCAGTTCGTTGGAATCGTCGGGCTTATAATAATAAAGCGCGTAACCGTTTTTCACCAACGTTTCGGCGATAATATTTTCGTAAATACCGCCTTTGGCATTCCCTTTTATCGTGTTTTCAAGAATCGCTCTTTTGGTTTCAAAACCGTACATAGCGCACAGCAAGCCCGTATCGTTGATATACAATTTGAACTGATCTTCCTCGGCGTTCGCCATCAACGGCAGATACGGCTCGTGAATATTGTAACACGGATTAACGATATTCGAGTCTTTCAGCCATTGAACGCTTCCGCCGTATTTTTTGCTTGTCTGCCCCTTTTCCACGGTGGAATACTGAAATTTCGTAATCTCCTTTGCGAGTTGCTTCGGAATAGCGTCGTAACACTTGCGCACCTTTATTTTTTCTGCGCCCTTTGCGTGTTTTGAAATATCGAAACGGTAGTTTTCGAGAATTTTTTCCTGCAAAGCGGCAACCTTCGTAAAATCGTGATTTATGGCATAATCGGCAACGACTTCCGGCATACCGCCCACCACCATATACTCACGGAACAGCGTTTCGTATTTTTCATTTAGCGCGAAAGGTACTTTTTCTTTTTTATCAAAAAGTTCTTTCAGATAAGAAATTCCGCTTTCGTACCCTTCCGCCCAAAGAAATTCCTCAAAATCAAGCGAATACATCGTAAGAAACGTTTCGTATCCGGTAGGAACAGATTCGGGTTCTTCCGTGTTTTCGTCGGCATCTTCACCATACGTCAGACCTAAAAGGCTTCCGGAAGTGATAACGTCGAATCTCCCGTCCTCCGCAAGAAATTTCAAGGCGGTGCGCGCGCTTCCGCATGCCTGAATTTCGTCTAAAAATATCAGCGTATCGCCTTTAACAAGATTTACGCCGTTTATCATAGCCGTCATTCTTTTATAAACGGATTCGGCGTCCAACGTTCCCGCAAAAATCTGTTTTAATTCCTGATTTTTTATAAAATTGATTTCGACAAAACTTTTATACTCTTTTTTCCCGAACTCGCGGATAAGATAAGTTTTCCCGACCTGTCTTGCCCCTTTCACCATCAAGCAGTTATTCCGATGCGTATTTTTCCATTCGACAAGTTTTTGATATGCCTTTCTTTTTAACATAACGTCTCTCCGAAATCAAGTTTTATTACCTATATTATACTTCGTTTTTTTGTGTTTGTCAACCAAAAAGGAATAAAATCGGATATTGTTTTTCAGAAAAAAGGAATAAAATCCGATATTCGTTTCTTTGAAAAAAGAATAAAATCGGAATATTGTAAACCCGAAATCTTTTTATTAGTCTGAAAGCATTAAAAAACGCCGTCCTCCGCAAAAGCAGAGAACGGCGTTTTTCTGCCTGCCGGTAAAGTTACATAAACACTCTTACCGTCAGGTTGTGCCATTGATTTTGCCTGAGCATTCCGTCCCGTTCTTTCCGGTAAGATTTTGCCTCTTTATAATCTATCGTAAACTCCCACACAAGCCTTTTCATTTCGTCGGATTTGTCTGCAAGGTCGAAATTCATATACCAGTTGAAACACGTTTCCGTAACGGGAACAATCGTGCCGACGAACTGACCGATTACGTCTCTGTCGATACGATGGTCGGTAAAATCCATTTTCGCCAGCAAAAAATCTTCCACCTTTTTCGCCGGATCTTCCGGATTTCCGTTCGGCACCATTCCCGCATCCAGCACCCGCCGTTTGTTCAGCAAATCGAGTTTTTCTTTCTCTATCTCGCTTTTGAACTCGAAATACGATTCACGCGTTATTTCGTCCTCCAGCCGCATACGGGTAAGTTTTTTCAGTTTTTCGTCCAGTTTGACAAGTTGTTCCGTTACCCGGTCTTTCACCGTTTCGGCTTCGCGATATTCCATAAACACGCCTACCTGATATAACGACGACACTTTGTTCAGAATATCTTTCTTGTTTCCCCATAAACCCGAAAAAATGCGCCTTGCCATCATTTCAAGTTTCCAGTCGCAGATTTCTTTCAGGTCGCAGAACCCGGCATCGTCCACGCCCGCCTGTTGTCTTGTGGTTTTTGTGTCGTTATTCAACTGATTATAGCACTTATATCCGTAAATTAACTCGCCGTTTCTGTTCTTCCGCCACTTATTTCTGCGCATACGATAACCGCAACGGCAGCGGAGTTTTTTCGTCCAGACGTCGTCGCTTGTATGAACGCCTGTCAGATGACTCTTTTCCCCGTTTTCCGTAAGAATTTTATTGCGACGGACGCGCTGTTCCCGTATCTGACGGCATCTGTCCCACTGCTCCTCGCTTATAATCGGCTCGAAATCGCCTTTCACATACAGATATGTATCTTCGTCGCGATTTCTTATGATTTTCTGATCGAGAAAATTATTTCTGCGCGATTTCAGATACGCGGGGTACCCCTTATAGGTTGAATTATGCAATATCCGCGCTATCTTGCAGTTTTCCCAGCGCACCAGCCCGGAACTGTCCTTACGTTTCAAGCGTATCAGTTCGTTGCGTATCTGCGACATCCCCTTGCCCGCGGAATACATATCGTAAATCATTCGCACCGTTTCCGCCTGTTCGGGATTGATGACATAAGTTCCTTTCGCTTTATCGCGGTCATATCCGAGAATATTTCCGTTTCCGAACAACACGCCCTTGTCGCGGCTTATTTTCTGCCCCGCGCGGACGCGTTCGGAAATTTTACGGCTCTCTTCCTGCGCCAAAGTCGCCATAATCGTAAGTCGTAGTTCACCGTCTCCGTCCATCGTCCGGATGTTGTCTTCCACAAAATACACTTCCACGCCGTAGTTTTTCAACTCACGCGTAACGACGAGCGTATCCACCGTATTTCTTGCAAAACGGCATACTTCACGCGTTACGATCAGGTCGAATTTCTTTTGTTTTGCATCCTGCACCATCTGCAGAAACGCAGGTCTTTTCTTCGCCTGCGTGCCCGTGATGCCCTCGTCGATATACTTTTTTAAAATGTACCAATTCGGATTTTTCGCCGCTATATCGTCATACCACTGTATCTGATTTTCCAGCGCAGCCAATTGCGCTTCGTGTTCGGATGAGTAAACGACAGGGAGAATATGCAGCCGTTAAAAGATTTCGGCTACACGACTTCCTTTCACTTTATACCCGTGCGTGCTTTCCGCACCGATAAATTTATAAATAATTCTGATTTCCTGTTTGTGTGCGCTTCCGTCGGAATACTTCTCGCCTATATAAATCCTGTCGATGAAATTATTCAGTATTTCGGGAGTAAGTTCTTCGATTTCCGTATAACTATTAACAACCTTCAGAAACTCCCGAATATTGCTCTCTTCGTCGTTTACAACGTCTAACGCCTTTTTCAACTCAACGATTTCGCTCTTTAACGCCGCCTGTTCCGCCTCGTATTTTTTCGCCAACAAATCAAAGCGTTCGTCCGAAATTTTACCGGTTACATTGTCTTCATACAGGTTTGCGATAATATCGTCAAGCGTTTTTATACGATTTTCCGCTTTGGTAATTTTGGTTTGCGCCGAGAGCCGCACGCTCCGCATTTCTTTTACCGAACATTTACGATACTTTTCGATAAACTCCGCTTCGTGCGTTCTCACTTCGTTCATCACCCGTTTGATATCTTCCAGAACCAATTCGTTCAGCACCCTCTTCAGAATCGAATGCGCCGTACACTGAATCTTCGTCCGTCTGTTGTACTTTGAACAAGCGTAAAAATCATAGTTCCTGTTTTTTGCAACACGTCTTAAAGTGATAGGAAATCCGCAATCGGCACAATATAACAATCCGGCGAAAATATTGATATCGTCAAAGTGATTTTTCACAACCCTTTTCACCTGCGTCAACTTCTGCGCCAGATCAAACGTTTCCTTATCGACAATCGCTTCGTGATGATTTTCAATTATCTTCCATTCCGACGGATCGCGATAGACAAACCGTTTGTTTTTATACGATTTCCTCGTCGTTTTGAAATTTACGAGATGTCCGATGTAATTCGGATTACGCAAGATTTTATAAACCGTGCTTCTGTGCCATAAATACGGTTCGGTCGTGTCGTTCCGATACATATTCCTGCCCTGTTTCAGATAAAACGCCTTCGGGGTATCGTAACCCTTTTCGGTCAGTATTTTCGCTATCGCAAGCGCGTTATAGCCGTTTACACATAATCTGAATATCTCCCGGATTGTCGGCGCGCACCTTTCGTCTATCAGCCACTTGTTTTTGTCGTTCGGATCTTTCATATATCCGAGCGGCGGCGTGTTCGTCAGCGGTTTTCCCGATTCGCCTTTATTCCTTATCACCGCGCGTATCTTCTTGCTCGTATCTCTCGCAAGCCATTCGTTGAAAACGTTTTTGAACGGTATCAATTCGTTATCCGAGCCGTTTTCGCTATCCACGTTATCGTTTATCGCTATAAAATGAATATCCTTTTCGGCAAACGTAAATTCCGTAAGATAGCCGACTTTCAGATAATCTCTTCCGAGCCTTGACATATCCTTTACGATAATTGTTTTCACTTTTCCGTCGTCCACGTCGGACATCATTCTCTGAAAATCCGGACGATTGAAATTCGTTCCGCTGTAACCGTCATCGATATAATATTCAATATTCCGATATCCGTGTTGTTTCGCATACCGCCCGAGAATATCTCTTTGATTTTTGATACTGTTGCTTTCGCCCTCGGTACCGTTATCGTCTACGCTGAGCCTGCAATAAAGCGCGGTTATTCCGTCACCTCCTCCGTTTTTTGTTCTTTTATTTTTATTTGCCGTTTGTAATTCTAACATATCTGTTTACCTCCGTCAGATTCCAAACAGCAAGTTCGTAACTTACCATCTCCAAGCCGTTCTTCCGTCAGACTTGTAAATTTTTTCATTACCAAACGCTCTAATATCTCGTATGCTGATTCTCGCGCCCCTTGCGTCGATTCCGTGCTTACGATATACAACGTTTCGTTTTTCCTTGCCCTTACCTTGTTTTTATCCGTTACCTTATTTGTTTCTCTATTTTGCAAATCTCCTTAACTTTATTGTGCGGATACTATGTTCTCTCTCCGGATGGATACTATGTTCTCTCTCCATAAACACAAAAATCCTCCTGTTCGATATTTTAATTTTGTTACGCTTTATTGTTGTTTTTCTCTTCCTCGAATTTGCGCAACTCAAAATCAAAGAAATCGTCATAGCCGTCTATTATCTTGGCAAGGTCGGTATTTATTTCTCCCGCCTGCTCCAACAGCGACTTATATCCTTCTTCTATGAGTTTAACTTTCGTATACCCGTGTTTTTTCAAAAATGCGTCTACTTCTTCCGCCGTTTCTCTCGGTATACTCGTTCCCCATACCACGTTTTTGGCTTTTCTCTCGTTCTTATGCTTTTCTTCGTATCTTTTATCTCTTTCGCTTCTCGGTTTCATTCCTGAACCCTCCGTAAATATATAATCGTATCTATACGACGATTATATTTTACCGATTTCCGCGCTCAGAGTCAAGCTTTTTTATGTGAACAGAGAGTAAAATCCGCCTTAAATTTTACTTATGATTATTGTTGTTATTGAGTGTTTCTTGCTTTTTGCGTTCTTCTTCGATTTCCGCTTCAATTTGTTGTAGGCGCGGGACTTGCCGCTTTACCTCCGGCGTGAACAGGGAAAGAACGGAGTCGAAAAAACTTCCGATTGTTTTCGGCGTGCCGTAGACGATACGCTCGTATTCTTTCGGATTAGTTCTTGCAAGTGTTTTTCCCGCGTGGATATAACGATTATCGTTATCCCTTTGTCTTTGCAAGGCTTCTGCCTTTTTCGCGTATTCGAGCGTTTCGCCCATAGATTTATTCAGACGCTTTTTCAAATCGGCGTTCTCTGCAACGGCGGCAATCGCTTGTTGTTTCAGTTTGCCTTTATTCCGAGAAAATTCTCCGCTTTTCGCTTCTTCGAGCGCGTCCGCATATACCTGATTTTCTTCCCGTATGGCTTCCGCTTGTTCGATTATTTTTTTCGCTTTATACTCTGCGGTGGAAAGATGTTTCTTCTGACTGCCTTCTTTTCCTCGCTGTAAACCCCAACGTTTTCCGACGGCTTCGTAAAAATCCGTTTGTAACTGTTGCAGTTGCGGTTTATCGAAAAGTTGTTTACTGCAAAGCCGTCCGTCTTTCGTTACGGGCATTAGGTTTAAGTGCATATGCGGTGTGCTTTCGTCGTTATGTACTACTGCCGCGATAATGTTTTCTTCGCCGTAACGTTCCGTAAAGAATTTGTAGCAGCCCGAGAAAAAGTTATATTGTTCTATCTTGGCTAATCCGTCGAAAAAAGTTTTATCCGAGCCTAACACAAACGAATTCATTACGACAGCGTCTTTGCGCGGGGATAAGCCTAACTCTTTTATTCTGCCGTTTATGAACTCCGTGTAAGTTTTTCCGAAATATGGCGTAAAGCGATAATTGTTTCTCGTCCGCTCGCTGTCTATCTGTGGATTTGACGCTTCGTAATTCTCGTCCCGCTCGTTTTCCTTTTCGATAGGAGCAACGTCTTGTTTATGGTATTTTCCCATATGACACACTAAATATGAAATGATGATTTTCCTCCTGAAATTTGTTTTTGTAATCGTTGAGCAAAGTGTGTAAAATTTCCTCTGCCGACTGTTTTATTAGTGGATTCACAGCCTCGCAGAGCCCACAACTTCGCCTGCGAAGTATAGTGGGCTACACTTTGCTCAATATTCTAAGTTTTGCTCCGCATTTGCTTCCAAAGTTTTTCTCTACGATATACATTGAAAAACGCTCTTAAAAATACATTTTCAACTTGTATCCAACTTCATTTTTCTGCCTCCTTCATTTTGTTTTACTTTCAGTTTTTGTTCTTACGAGTCCACGAAAGACAAATTATCTCTCTACTTATATTGGAAAGTTTCAATCTCTTTGCGGGGGTGTTTCGCAAAAGTTTTTTACCCCTCACTATAATTGGAAAGTTACGAGCCGTTTGTCGGGGTATTTCACGAAAATTTTTATATTTTTTCTTTAGGAATATTGAAAATCTTATACCTCCTCAAAATAGGAACAAAAAAGCCGATGACTGTTTGCCATCGACCATAAATAATTTTATATGTTTTTATAATAAGTAATTTTAGTTAATGCCGCATTCCGATTCACTAATTAGAAGCGGTAAAAGCCATTTTAATATCCAACGTTTTGTCGTGTCGTAATTTGAATCGTAAAACACCGCGCCGACAATCGCTTCGATATAAGGATCGTGTCCTTTATTTACTACTTTTTCGTGATCTGGAACATTCGAATCCGATTGGAAGTGTTTTGCGTTGTATGCATATCCGATTAAACCGCATTTCAGCATAATATTATGCATAACTTCATTATTTTCAAGTTTACTTTTTATCTGCGTAATCTCGCCTTTTGTAGTTATTCCTTTCCGATAGAGATAATCGGCAATAACGGATTTCAATACAGTATCGCCGATTGTTGCAAGCCCGTCGTTAGTGTATTCGCTATGGTTCTTTCCCTCTCCGAAAACTTCTAGTTTTTCCGATCTCATTGCCTTTGAAAGCCACGCGATATCGTTAAAATGGTAATGTATTTTAATTTCAAGTTCGCGCATTTTTTGATATACAACGACTCTATCCATCAGATTTTATCTCCATTGAATACAATTTTATTAGACAAATTCACTTCCACGGATTTACCGTTTTTATCTATATCAAACCAAGAAATATCATTTTTATATCTGTCCGTCAAGCATAAAATGCGTTGATTTTCAGAGCCGAGTAACCTGCGTTTTGTTTCTTTTTCTTCCAAAACGTATTCGCCATCAAGCACAAGGTCTACGCCGGCAAGAAAGTCTGAAACCTCTTCGTATTTTCTGCCCGTAAACGATATAACGCCAAGCCCGAGTTTTTTTATTTCGTCGGTTAAAAGCGGAAGGTTTTGTTGGCAAGTAGGTTCTCCGCCGGAATACGTTACACCTTCGATGCCAAATTCGTAAATCGACTTTTTAATTACCGAAATAATCTCGTCGATCGACATAATATGGTGCGCTATAAACGGCTGGTAATCAGGGTTACAACACTCGTTGCAACGAATATCGCAACCCTGAAACCATATACATAATCTTTTATGCGGACCTTCCGTTTCCGTACAACGATTTATACTCGCAACGTTAAACTTAATCATTGTCAAAATCAAATTCAAGCCCGTTTTTCGTCGTTTTTACTACGATTTTCGAGCCTTTCATCGACGGCAATTCTTCTTTGTTTTCAAACATAAACATAGCAAGTTCGTCAAGCAATTTATCATTGATGGCGTTAAGAATATCACGACCGCCTTTACTGCTGTCCGCTCCGCCGAGAACGTAATCTATAAATTTAAGTTCGTCTTCAAATTCAAGGTCGATACGATACTTTTCGGATATTGCTTTCTGCACGGGACGAAGTTTCGATTTCGCGATTTTTACACTAAACTCCCTGTCTTTGATGAAGTTGAACGGAACGATATTGCTGTAACCGATACGACCGAGAATTTCGGGACGTTTGATTTCGTTATCGAAATAGTTTTTAACGATTTTTATAAACTCTTCCGCCACTTCTTCGTTAGAACCGTTAGACGACACTTCGGACGCTCCGAGATTTGACGTAAAGATAATTACGCTTTCGCTGAAATAAACCGTTTCGCCTTTGCTGTCGGTAAGCCTACCGTCTTCGAGAATTTGCAGGAATATATCCAGAATTCTCGGATTCGGTTTTGCCGCTTTTTCGATTTCGTCGAATAGAATTATGCTGAACGGTTTTTCTTTTACGGCGTTAGTAAGTTGCCCGCCTTCTTCATAACCGACGTATCCCGGAGGCGCACCGATAAGTTTCTGATCGCTGTTTTCCTGCGCATATTCCGACATATCGAAGCGAATACAAGCCTGTTCGTCGCCGAAAAGGAATTTTGCAAGAGCTTTTGAAAGTTCGGTTTTACCTACACCCGTAGGTCCGACAAAGAACAGCACTCCTTTCGGAGCAGAACGAGAAGACGATTTATGTATTCCCGTAAGTCCCATATAAGCCTTAACAACGACTTTTTCAATCTTTTCGATAGCCTCTTCCTGACCGACTACACGTTCGCTTAAAATCTTTTTGATGTTTTTAACCGACTTATAGTCGAGTTTTTCCCAAGGATTGTCTTTTTCGCCGTACTTAAACAGCAAGTACAACTGCTCGAACGGCATTTTGCCTTCTTTTCTCGAAAGGCGCGCCATCTGAACGATTTCACGGTTTGTAAAATCGTCGAGCATATCGACGTATTCGTTAAATTTATCCGAAGTCAGAAGTGTTTCTCCGGGTTTGAGTTTTACGTCAAATCCGCTCTCGATTTTTTCCATCATTTTAGCGCGTTCTTCTCTGTCGGGTTTTGAAAGAGTAAGGCAGGCGACTTCGGGGTTGCCCTGATAGAAGGAAATCGGGAACATTGCCAGTTTGCTCGTAATGAGAATAACCGTACTTTCGTTTACTTCGGCAGACAAATATTCCGTTTTTTTATCTTTTATCGCTTTCCCGAGCATTGTGATAAGTTCTCTCTCGTCGGGCGGTAATTGTCCGCCGCTTGAAAAGAGATAATCCGCCCAATTCAGCACGAAAGCTGTTTTTCTGTTCGGCTTCTTCAAGTTTTTGAATACGATATTGAAAATCTCGGCGGGTTCTTTGAACTGACCGCTTCCCGTTTTTTCTTCCGCTTGCGGTTGATTTTCTTCGTCATCGTCAAAAGAATAAGCGTCGCCTTCCACCTCGACTTCATCAATCACGGAAAGCCTTGAAACGTCTCCGTCTATGCCGTCGATACGATCCCAATACAAAACATCGTCGTATTCCATACCTTTGAGCATATCCGTAAGATATTGTTTCAGATCGACGATTTGCTTTTTGTCGTTAAGATACACGTCGCCGACGTTGCCGTCGAGTATTACGCATCTTTTGATACCGACTTCGCGTTTTAACCTGTTAAACGTTGTTTGTAATGCCATTATTTTCACCTCTTATTTGTGTTCGTTTTTACCGTTTGGTACTTCATAGACGATATTTTATCGGGATTGCTCCAAATTTCCTGCGTTTTGGTAACGTGTAAACCGTAAACGTCTTCCAAATCGTTCAAAAAAGGCTGTATATCCTTTTGGCACGCCTGTCCTTCGTAACCTCGGAAGTCGTAAATAAATTTACCGTCCAGAAACACGCGGAATTCCGCTTTTTCGCCGCTTGCTTTCAGTCCGACCAAAATCACTTCGTTTGTATCGCGTTTGATTTTTATATTCTTTTTATCCACGATAAATCCGCGGGCGGTTATCGCCGACATTATGATTTTCAGCGACTTTTGACGGATTTTTTCGTCTACGATTTCTTCCGTCGCCGCCGATCTTATTTCGGAAAGCGGTTTATTCTCTGTTACGACTTTATCGATGATAGTCTTTTCAACTCTTGCGGCTTCGAGTTCGCGGCGGATTTTTTCACGTTCTTTTTCGATACGCGATTCATAAGTTTCGTTTTTGAGTTCTCTGCCCGCTCTGATTAGAACATCGCCCGAAAGCATATCGTTTTTAAGATATGCAAGGTAAGTAAACTGTTTTTCCGCCTCGTCCTGAATGGAATCGAGAAGTTTTTGGATCTCGGCAGGGATTGTAACGACTCCGTTTGCTTTATCCCTCAATCTTTTTTGATTTTCTTCGATACTGTTTTCAAGTAAACTTTGATAAAGCGCGCGCATTTCGACTAATCTTTTAGCAGCCAACTCGTTTACTTGATTTTGTAATTCTTGCGCCGCTTTATCCACGTTATCGGCGGAATCCAGTCTTAATCTGTCGCTATCTCCGCTTACAACGCCTTTTTTCGCTACTTCTTTTGCCTGCGATTTTAAGTTTTCGATTTTTCTAACGAGAGAATCTCGTTCTTCTACAATCAATTGTTGTAATGCCGCCGTCTGACTATTGCGTAAGCTTTGCGAGCCGTTTTCTATGTCCGAAAGTATCTGGTCGAGTTCGGCGATCTGCTTTTCAGCAACTTCGCAAATGCTTTCGCATCTTATCGCTATCGCCTCGTAGTCTATTTGTACCTGATGACTCATTTTCGTTCCCCCTTTATGGCAAATACTATATCGCGCCAATTTTCAATCGTTTCTTTATCGAAACGTATTTGCGACTTTTCCGGATGTTGCAATCCGTTTCTACACATACGAAGTTTATGTAATGCGGATTCTTGCTTGCCGTCGAGAATGCCTTTATCTTTTGCCATAAGAAGTAAATCGTGTGCAGACGTCATAGGCTCGGCGTTAAGCATATCTCTTAAATCGTATTGCAGTTTTACGAATAAATCGCAAATTACGTCTTTATATTTTCCGCGTGCAATCTGCTCGTCAACGTATTTTTTCGTAATTTTTTCGGGATGAGAAGATGCGCTGCGCTCAATAGACAACAAATCGTGAATCGGCTCGTAAATCTCTATAAACTTTCTGATTGCAGCATAGGATTTAGGCGCGTATTTCTCGTATTTTGTCACCGATTTCAACTTCGAATTAAGCGTAGCGTAAGCATCGAAAAATTCGTCTTCGTTATAATCGTCTTTAAGCGTATATTCCGAAAGGCTCTCTATCCCGAGCATATCGTTCAGTTTCCACAAATTCCGTTTAATATTACAAAAAGTGTTACCAAGATCGGAATCCGAGTAAATTTCTTCGTTATTTACAACTTTCTCGGCAAAATCCGCAACCACGTTCACAACGCTTAAAACGGCGTCAACGGTAAAGCCTACGCTTAAAAGTGCCTCGTAAACAATATCGTCGTCTTCCGTTTTTTTCATTTCTTTCGCAAAGGCAAAAACGTAGTCGAAATCGTTCATTCCGAGTGCTTTTCTGAGCGGATTCAACACCGACGATTTATAAATCGCATTATCGATTTTTATCTCGCTTGCGCTCTCTTCAAACAATTCTTTCGCCGTCGAAACGAAATATTTTTGCCACTCGGCATTCTTGGCAAAAGCGTTATTCAGTTTTAATACGACTTCTATCTTTTCATCAACAGTTTTTGTGCTTTCAAACAGCGCCCTAATAGTTCTACCAAAATACGAAGAATCTTTCAATGCGGCGACCGTAAACAAAACCACTTTTGCAACGTCGTCGGCAAAATCTTTTTGCACGTAATACTCAAAAATTTCTTCTACCGTTTCTTTATAGCGCGTTTCATCTAAACCGCTTTCGGTAAGTAGCTGCAATTCAAACGTGTCGCCAAGCTGGTTACAAGGCATTTTTACGTTTACTGCGGAATAGTAGTGAAGCGCAGAAGTATCGAGCAAAGCAAACTCGGCGTTTCCGCCTATTTCGCCAAGTATCTTTATCGAAAAATCTTTATCCGTTCTTAAAACGTTATCCGTTCTGTCGGTTGCAAGTCTGCCGCCGTCGATAAAAATTTTACAAGGTCGTTTCGCCTGTTTGGATACATCGTTCGGGATATATGCGCCCTCAATATCGGTAAGCTCGGAAAGTAACACCGTCGGCACGTCTACCGCATTTTTAAGCGCGCCCACAAACTTATACTTTTCTTTGGCAAGCAAACATTTCGTCATAAATGCGGATGAATACCACTTGTTGAAATAAGCGGTTTCGTCCGACGTTTCAAACGAAAATATAGCGCCGCTTTTGTTTATTATAACCTGCGTTCCGTCCTCTTTTCTGACTTGTTTTTCTTCTCCGACCTCAGGTATTTCGACTTCGACAACGCGTTCTTCGGCTTTTAGCCCTACTTTTGTCGGATTCGCTTCGATATAATCTTTAAGTCCGCTTACGTCTATCGTTTTCCCTAAAAACCTTTCGATATCTTCGTAAAGAACGGACGAATCGAGAGAGGTATAAGGAAGCGAATAGCTCACGTCGAATTTCCGCGTTACGGGGCTATAAAAAATATCTTTCGTCTTTACTCTTTCTTCGCCTGTGGGAATCGCGCCTTCACGGAACATTTTTCTGCCTTTCGCGGTAAGCGAAACGTCTTTTACTCTGATTTCCGAAAAATATTTCGGATTCATAAAATGCGACGGATCGTAATCGTAAGAGAGTATTTCGGTACCGATAAGATTTGAAATTTCTTTTCCGAAAATATAGTGCAAATCTCTCGGAATACCGAATTTAAGAAGCACGTCGCATATTTTGTCTTCCGAACCCGCAGTTTTTTCGATTACGTCAAGTAAAATATATGCAACGCCCGACGCCTTCCTTACCTCGTTATATCGCACGTTTACTTTATAGACAAGTAGCGGAAACGGAATAGCCGTAGTGAATTTTAACAAACTTTTCTCTTCCATTTTACTCTCCTAAAATATCTTTCGCCGTAAGTATTCTTCCGCGGAAGTTTATCGTGTCGATAATTTCTCTGTATACGGGGAAGTTGATTTTATCGCGACTGTGATCACCTTCGAGATCTGGAAGGTCGATTATGCCCGCTTCCGATAAAAACTTTTTCGAGCCGACGATAATCAAAAGTTTTCTCGCCCTTGATAAGGCAACGTTGATACGCTCGAATTTTTTGATAAATTCCGCGTCGTACCTCGCGCCGCTCGGATTTCTTACCATCGAAACGATAATGATATCCCTTTCATCGCCTTGGAAATCGTCAACGGTACTGATAACAAGTTTTTCGTCCGGTTTACCCGAAAAGCCCGTAAATTGATAGCCTTTACGTTTCTTTTTTATTAGTCCCGCCTGATCGCCATATGTACAAATAATACCCGCGCTCGGTCTTTCGTCGATTTTCCTTGACGGATCGACGATAATTTTATGCTCTAAAATAAGCCCTTTCGCCGCTTTGTCGAGTTCCTTTAATAGCGTTATCGCAACCTGCGCTTCCTGCTCGTTGATTTTGGAGGTACTGCCTTCGAATGCGCTCGATTCCTTTTGGTCGCAATCCACAAAATATATGTGCCGTTTGGGATCGATAACGGTATTTCCGTTGATTTTTACGGTAAGATTATGCTCTTTTTCGTCGTCTTGTTGTTTTTTACCTACAACAAGCCCTTTACCGTTACCGCCGTAGAAATGATTGAACACTTCCATAATGTGGCTATGACAACGATATTGCTTATTAAGCATTACTCTGAACTCACTCGGAACTTTCTCATACAACGTTTTGAAGAAACATTCTTCGTATAACTTTGTATATCCGTCGTTGATTTCCTTTGTAATTATATCCTCGTCGAGTCCGTCGAAATCATCTCCCCGCATATGTCGCAAATCATACATAGGCGGAAGTTGACGATGGTCGCCGACGAGAATAACCGTCTTGCCGTATAAAATAGGTATCAGCAAATCGAGAAAAGACGACTTTGACACTTCGTCTACGATTACAACATCTATGCCTTGCGTTCTGATATCTACCGATTCGATTCCGTATTTACCGAGTTCGGCAAGTTGCGACGGCGTAAATCTGTCGCGGCTTGTGCAGGTAATACCGAATACGTTTGCCGAATTGTAAAGTTCTCTCGTATATGCGGCTCTGTCTTCCTCTAAGATATCTTCCTGCGATAAGTATTTTACAATATCCTTATACATCGGAATTTTTATTTTGTTTTCGGAAGACGAAGCATTATACTCGGTTTCGAGTTTATTCCACTCGTCGCTGATTATATCGAACGCCGTTTCAAGATTGTCCGAATCGTATTCCCTGACAATTCCGAAATCGCGGAAAAATCTCGTAATCTTTTGTTTTAGTCCTGAACTTAATTCGCCGTATTCCTCAATTCCGGGATTTTCTCCGAGTTCTTCATATAAACGTTTTTTCTTGCTTATTTGAATTTTTAGTTCGTTTATTTCATCGGATATAGCGTTTTCGTTGTCTATATTGCCACCAATTGCGGATTCGATTATATTTCTCTGTGCGTTTACAATATCGGCAAGTTTTGCCTTGAATTGCGCAAGCTCGGAAGGTAATTGCTTCAATATTTCTTTTGCGTTCGTTATACCGGGGACGAGAGAGTAAATCACGCTTTCGGCAATATCGAACTCCGAATTATTTTCGTATTCTTTAATCTTTTTGCCTACGGCAATCAACTCGCTTTGATTCTTTTTATACTCTTCGTAATTAGAATCTCCTTCATTCGGTGCTTCGTCCGTATCGGGATCTCGCAAACCGCTCAAAACGTTTCGCAAAGCACGCTGGCGATTTTTTAACTCCACAATTGCGTCTTCGCTCAAAAAACGCTCTAATTCTTTGTTTATTGCCTGAATGTCGGCATTAACAAGCTCGGCAACCTTATCGAGCGTTACCTCTTCAAAACAAGCAAAGCACTTTAACAGGCGTTCTACTTGTTCGGCGAATTTATCCAAGACGTTGCCATCTGCGCCTTCGCCCGAAAAACGATACGATTCGACGCATTTAAGCGTTCTCGTATACTTTTCGGTATCTTCTTTTGCGGCAAGAAGTTTTTCTCTTAAAACTTCGTTTTCTCCGGTTAAACGGTTTATTTCTGAAAGCAAATTGTTCCGCTTTCTTTCCGTATCTGCATTCTCCCGTTGCAATTTCAAAAGGCGATCGTAATCGAGGCGAAGAGATTTCATCGTCGAATCGAATTCTTCTCTCGTTTCTTTGTAATTGTCGTATCTTGCTACTTGCTTTTCAAGGTTTCCGCAAATATTGAGATAGAAATTGTCTACAAGCCTTTCGGGACTGTAATTCGTTTCTTTACCGTTTTGCGACGGAATAAGACGAAGCGGACGTATTTCGGGGATTTTAGGCAATCTGTCAAATACGTTATCGATTGCCTTATGTGTTTCGGAAGATATTAAAACTTTCTTACCGCGTTTCGTCAGTTGCGCCGTAATTTCGGCTATAACCTGTGTTTTTCCCGTTCCCGGAGGACCTTGCAACAAGAATATACTTTCGCTTTGGAGCGCGCGTTTTACTGCAAGTTTTTGACGATCGTTCAAACTTTCAAGACACCACTCGGGATCTTTTATCTCTTCTACGGAAGACTGCGCAAGCGTTTCGGGCGAAAAAAGATACGTCGGCAAGAACGGATTCTTAACGTACCCGCCCAAAATAGAAGTCAACGCCTTTTCTTGTCTGTCTATTTTTGCTTTTTCCGCACGATTATCATAAGTAAGATACCTCGGCGCAATTTCCTCGATTTGCTTTTCGATTTCTTTTACTTTGTCCGTGATATCTTGCGGACGGAAATAAATCTGATAACGGCGTATCGTTTCATTCTCGATTTTATCTGCCTTATCTTCGTTTAAATTTTGAAGTAAAACGTTTTTTATTTCGGTTTTCTCGGAATCGATACTCTCTGCATATTGAAATTCTAATTGATTTTTCTTTTCCTTTTTAAGTCTATCCAGTTCTTCCTGACAGCGTATTGCCAAACTTTTTTGCTTTTTCTCGATAAGTGCCGTATTGCGACGAATATAAAAGTCGCGCAAAGAAATCTGCGTCTTTGCTGTTTCTATACGCTTATCGTATTCGTCGTTTAATGCCGATTCATCACCGCGTAAAGCTTCAATCTGTTTGTCTTTTTCGGCGGAAGACAATTTTAAGCGTCTGATTTGGTCTATTTTGTCACGAATTAAGCCGAGCCGTTTCTTTCTATCGTTTTCTATCGGCGTAATAAGTTGAGTAATCTCGCTTTGGTATGTCTTGTATACGTCTTTATCAGAATTATTTGTAACGTCGGAATCAAGTCTATCGTCAAGCTCTGTTTTGTATTCAATGAGTTGTAAGTCGTATTTTTCTTGCGTTTTAGCAGAAACGTCTACCATATAACGGTTAATCTCGGCAAGAATTATACTATTATATTTGCTGTCTATTTCTCCAAATTTGGCAGTCAAATCTTTTTCGTATTTCTTGTCGAGAGCGGATAAATCAGGCTCTATATCTATGTATGTGAATAAATATCGTTCGCCGAGAAGATACGATTTGATACTTCTGATATTACCTTTATCGTCCGATTTCGGCGGATACGGCGACAATCCCATAGCGTCCCGAGTATATCGGTTCAGGTTGACCTCGAACTTCGGTTTTCCTTTTCCGTTTCTACCGACCGTTTCTGATAATATTTCCTTTCTGTTCTTTTCTATCGCAACGCAAATCAGCGGAAAACCGTCGGCGCCCGCCACTTCTTTCGATAATATTATCTGCTCGCTTTTGCCGAAATCTTTAATTCCGTCCAAAAGAAGTCCCGAAAAAGCCTCTTCGTTTCTGCGATAGGACTCTTTCGTTATCATATATGCGTCGCAAACGTAAACGTCCGTAATTTCTTCGCAACGCTCGGATTGTTTTCCTAAATAGTATCTGCGAAAATCGATATACCGCAACCATTGATTAAAAATGCCAATCGCTTCGGCAGGATTCGGAACGGGAAATAGTTTGGTGGCTATTTCATTTACAAAGTCGTTTGTAAGAACAGAATCGTGCAATTCGCTGTTACCGTAATCAGGAACCGAAAACATATTTCCGGTATTTCTGCTATATATTTCTTTCTTTGCAAACGCACAAAGCGACGAACAAAAAACTCGTTTTTCACCGTATTTTACCGTTCGTCTGTCTATCAAATCTATCCCTTTTACGGATATTTCCGTAACGTTCCCAAATGTAACGTCTCCGATTACCATAAAATCGTATGTTTCGGGCAGAACGTAGCGAGAATATCCGTCCACTTCGGGACGAATTACGATATTACGCAAAATCTTATTTCCACGCTTATTTTCGTCCATCGCTCTGTCAAACGAAGGCAAAGATACGTTGTAATATTTAGGCGTAGACGGAAACGTGTATCCGATAAATTCTTGAAGAGTGTCGGGCGCATAACCGCCGAGCTTTCTTTTTAGAGCTTCGTATTGCTCGTTTAACGATTGCATGAAAAAGTCGTTTCTCCCCCAAGCTTTATCACCTAAACCTTTATCCAAATTATCCAAGAAATTCAGATATAAGTAAGCCATTTTACTCCCCCTTCGTAAATTTACGATACTTATCGAATATGTCTATATAATCCAAAAATTCTTTTATTTCCGCAGGCGACATACCGTCTATAATCCCACCGACTTTATCGAGTATAACGCTTTTCGTAAACGGATCGAGTCCGTTTAATGCTTGTCCCGCAGTTAGTTGCTGTTTTAACGCATCGTTTTCGCTTTGTAATCTTTCAAGTTCGTTTGTCAGATTTTCCACAGAAGAAAGCGACTGCTTTTTATCCTGAATACTGTCTTTCAGAATACTCGAAATTCTGTTGACGTATTGTGCGAGAATATCGGGATCGGACTCATCGAGAACCAATTCCAATTCATCTTCGCTTTCCTTCCCGAAAAGATAGAAGATTTTATATTGCTTATCTTTAGGGATATCCGAAAAGTTTTCAAGATTCCGATAATTGTAAATCGTCGCCTTGGAAATTTCGAGATATTTAATTAAATCCGTAACCTTAATAGAAAATTTCGTAACGAGTCTTTCAAATAATTTCGTTGTCATTTTTGGCACCTTCTTATCCGTTTGACATTATTATACTATATTAAAAACATAATGTCAATACATTTTGTCTAAAATGGTCTAATTTATATCCAATAAAACAAAAAAAATTTTGTAAACAACTAAATAGTAATGTTTTTAGACCAATTTAACCATTTCATTCTGCCTTTTCTCTGCTTAAACTGCAATATCCGGACCTCATATAAACGCTTACGATATTTTCAAAGCAAAAAGAGACTGCCTGTCTTTTTAATTGCAATCTCTTTTACTTAAAGCATTATATTTCAATGTTTTTATAGCAATATATTTACGAACTTGCTGTTTGATTGTTTCCCCTATGTTTACTCGTCGTCCGTACTTACCCTCCCGTAAAATACAACTTTCCGCTGTCTTTTACGGTCGAAGTTTACGTCTGTCGGCATTACCATACCGTTTTCAATCATATTGAATCACCGCCTTTTTCGTCTTTCTTTTGTCTATCACGTTCCCATTGTAGCGGGCGCGCTTTTTTTCGACCTTTGCATATTCGCTTTCATCAATCAATCCGTTATTTCGCATGATTTCAAGCATTCTGAAAGCGATAACAGTATTGAATACGTCGGTATTCAACTGCGAAGAATCGAATTCCGCTCCCGTTTCGGGAAATTTTTGTTGTTTGCCTTTTTCTTCTCTCTCTAATTGTTTTAATTTCTGCTCGTTCAAATCTCCTTAAAATTTTTGTGTTTTCGTATAGGTTGCGCCGCCCGGGATTTCTGTCTGCATTTACACTTTTATTTATTATTTTTTCCCGACCACTCTCCGTAGCGGCGCCGTAATTATTTTCCCTGCCGTACTTTTAACGGAAAGAAAAGCACGGTCTCTCCTATCACACAATATCTCCTTATTGATTCCCGATATCACGGGTTGGATAAGCCACAATCAATTATGTGTTCCGTTGTTTTCGGACTTCATTATTTCGTATGCCGTTCTGATAAAGTCCACTTTTGTCATATTACGTTCCTTAAGAAACGCATTGATTTCATCGAACAAATCGCGCGGAATCATCGTTCCGAAATTTCCGCTCGTCTGTTTACGTTTGTCTTTGTTGCGATCCTCGTAACTTCTTCTTGCCGCTCTGCGCGGCGTTGTTTCTTTCTTTTTCATAAAAACCTCCATTAGCCTTGTGAAGTGATGGCGCAAATCAACGCACCTATGATGTTCATTACAAAATGCCCTAAAATGAGCGCGCCTGCCAAAGCAAATCTACCGATAGTTCCAACTACTTTTAACGCTTTCATATTGATACCTCCGTTATTTTACATAAACGATTTCGTTTAAGATTTCTTCTTCGATAAGCCGTTGCATTTCCGTTTCTCTTTTCAGGTTTTCCATAAAGTCTGCCGACCTTTTGAAACGCTCTTCTTTCGAGAACTTTTCATACATCGTTTCGTACATTTCGTCGGCGGCTTTATCAACGCCGTGCAAGTATTCGGGAAGATTAGCAATCGTCCAATCGATTCCCTTATCTTCCAAATACCGTTTAGCAAGAGTGCCATACTTGCCGTAAACGTGCCTTTCGGGTTTAACAGCCTTTTGATAAATCTTGATTTCCACTACGGTCAATCCCTCGCCCGCTTCCGCTTTTCGCATTACTTTTGCTCTATTCATAAGTTCCGCCTCCGATTTTCTTTCGTCGTATCAATACGATAGCATCCGGATCTGTATTTGTCAAGCTGTTTTAGCAAGAAAAACAGAAAATTTTTAATGGTTCGGATTTAAAAGTTTGTTTCCGTTATTTTTCGGTTTTAATTAAATATCATTTTCCCTCCTTTCAGAGGTTTGCCCTACATTTTAGTGCAAACCTCATCTGCTGTTATAATAATTGTTTTTTGCCGCGGCTTCGCACTCTTCCTTTTCTTTTTCTTCCTTCATTTCGCGTTCTATCTCCCGCAAACGGTTTGAATAGGCTTGCGTTTCGGGTATAAACAAATCGAAAACCGAACCGAAAAAGTTAGAAAGTTCTCTGCCGATTTTATTATCTGACACAGCGATATGGCGTTTAATCGACTTATCGTTGGCTTTTCTCTTTTTCGTCCGATTATACTTATAGGTACTCTCCTGTATATACTTTACCTTTTTAAGAACGATGTTTCCGAGCCGCCTGCGATAATCCCATTCCAGCCTGTCTATCGTCCGGATGTGTTTCAGCCCGAAAAATTCGGAAGAGTTCGTCATTTCCTCTTTGAAAATACCGTCGTCTTTCATTCTTTTGGCGTAATACTTTCCCATAATGCTTTTCAGCGCGGTTTCTTTTCGCATAAGTTCTGCCCTGAACGCACTATCGGCGGCGCACACGTCCTCGTCCACCATAGCAACCGCTTCCACAATCCCGTCAATCTCACGGCGATACATAGCCATATCTTTTTTGCCGTATTGAAACGAAGCCGTCGGCGGAATTTTTTCCGCAAGTCCTTTCATTTTCTTTGTCGCCACATCGCGGCACAGCGCTTCCGAAAAATCTTTCCGTTTATATAACGCGCTCCTCGCTTCGTCCGAGCGTTTTTTCAAATCGTCGTCTATCGTGTAAGAAGTCAGCCGCTCCACCATATTGTCTATGGCTTTTATCGGAACTTTGCCCTTGCTACGGTATTTATATCCGGCGGCGCGCTTGTTTTTCAGCCACGGACGCTTTTCGTAAAACTCGAAATGAAAGTGAAGATGCGACGGTCTGTCCAGATGCAAAGCGCATATCAAATCGACTTCGCGCGGATCCAACCCCATATCGCGAAAGAACTCGTTGAACGTTTTCCGTATCAGCGCGATACACTTTTCGGGTGTATCTATCTTTTCGGAATTTTCTTCGTCGAACGATACGAACCCGCTCCAGATGTTGCCTTTGTTTTCTTTCAGCCGTCGTTTCATTTCTTTTAATTCGTCCTTGCTTATCATTCCGCCGCCGTTGAACACGCCCGTGGATTTTTGCAGATAATCGAGCATCGTGAATTTTTTGGATTCGTTCCCCGTCAGTTTCCCCTCGGTCGTCATATACCTGAGATAATTCGTATCGCCCGTAAAATCGTAATACGCGCGTTTTTCCGCGTGGACTTTTATCTCTTTTTCGGTCGAACCCTTTTTCAGTTTATACGGCGTATATGCCACGTTGAATATTACCGGCGTTCCGGACAAAATTTTTCTCCTTTTCCCTTGTATTCTTGCTCTCGAAAACGAAAGGCGGCTGTGCCGCTTTCCGTAACACAAAATGCGGTGAAGACTGCATTTTCTTAACCTGCTTCGATTTTACCGTATTTTGCTCCGTTTTTGCTTCACGGTTTGCTCCGTTCTTTTTATTACCATGCATTGTTCATTATCTCCTCTTTATGCATCAGAATCCGATACAGGCTGTCGAAATCTTTATAGTCGCTTTTCTCCAGCCCGCAATCCAGTTTCATCCAGTTTACTCCGTCCAGCAAATGCATCCTCGAAGCATATAAATCGTTTTTTATCTTTGGATTTTCCGCCATAAAATCATCGAACGAAACATATTGATTTTTCTTTTCGGTTGCCTTTGAAATCTCCTCGTCCGTTACTTTTATGCGCATAGTTGCGCCGCCTTTACTGCCCGACAATTTTCTTTTCCGGGATAATTCCAGTTTCTTTTTCGCGAAAGAAAAATACATATCGACGGGCGGTTTCAACTTCCGTTCCGTCCCGAAAAACATATACTCGCAGATTGCCTTTATATATTGTCCGCTCTCCACTTCGGTCATCAGTTTGATTGCCTTGTAGTATGTCTCCACAAACGTAAAGCGTCGCATTTTCTCATTGAGATTTTTAGGTTTTCGTCCGCTTTCTTCTATCCGTTTAACCTCTTCGAGAACGTCCTTGATATTGCTCCAGAAAAAATTTTCTCTGTCGTCCTGCAGCTCCGGGATTTCTTCGTTTGTAAACATAAACCTGCAGATATTTTTCGCCATTCTTCCCGCCGCCTCGTCGGGAAGTCCTTTCAACGCCTCGTAATACAAATCGTAAAACGTAAATTGTTTTAATCTTTTATCTTCCATTTATCCTCCTGTTTTTTCATTTTTTGTGTATTTTTTCGCCCGTTCACGGCGGACGATACCGATTATAATTTTGCATTCATCGCTCCTTTGTTAAGAATAAAAATTGCCGGGATATCTCCCGACAATCGCATACAAAAAGGAAGTCGGACTCTTTATCCGGCTTCCTTTTCATTACCTATTTAGTTGTATTTTCACGATTTATGTATCTGAAGAATTTGTTACTTTATCAATCCATTCTATCCATTGTTTTACGATTTCAATGACTTCATTTTCGCTGTTTTCTATATATACTGCGGCAATGCACGCCTCCATTGCGGTCGCAATGTATTTGTGCCTGTCTTTATCGTCTTTTCCTTTATGATCATAGTCCTGCGGCTTTTGCTCTTCGGGCTTACCGTTTCCCTTTTTATCGTATTTAAGAAATTTCAGCAATTTAAAATGCTTCGCAATAACTCGCACTAAAACCTCATCGCTTTCATGCTTTTCTTTCCATTTTGAAAGATTATCCGAAAACTTTATTCCCGCATTTTTCCTATCCCGATAAATTTTGCACAACGCAAGTTTCAATACAGCATCCCCGTAAGTTGCCAGTTCAAAATTTGTATCGTCATCGCTTACACTATGATCTATGTTTTTATACGAAGTATCGGTTAATGCTTGTTTTTGCAAGTCCGTCTTCGGGTCTTTTAATAATTCTTCTATCTTATCCATTACATTTTCCCCAAATTATAAAGCGGTTTTAATCTTTTTCTCCGTCGCTGTCAGTTTTCACTTCAAGCGCGGGCTTATCATTTGCATTAAGCGGAGAAATTACCGATTGTCCCAACTGACTTTCAATATCCGTTCTTGCATTTTTTGCTACTTTTCCGCCACGTTTTGCAATCGTCTTGCTTTCTTCAAACGTATCGGGCTGTTCCCGTTTCGATATCGCCGTCGTCGTAACCTCCGCAAGCATATTCAGAACGAGTTCGATATTCGTCATATTGTCGCGCAGGTTTTCTTTTTTCAGCCCTTTGAGTTCTTTATATTCCTTAACGGATAAGCCGCTCCACGCCTTCGTCATTTCGTTCGTTAAAATCGCGTAATCTTTTTCCTGCTCTATTCCGCGAGCTTTCCACTCGTCGGTCAGTTCCTTACGCATTTCTATCGTCTGCAAGCGTTGATTGATCCAGCCTTCCGTATACCCTTTGGCACGGTAAAAATCCGCGCCGCGAAGTATTGCCTTTTCGGGATCGGCTATTTCGTCAAGCCGCTCGCTTCCAACCTGTGCCAGCCACATTTTGAACGGTTCGGCTTTCGGCGACGGAATCGACTGCACAAGCCGCAAAACGCCTTTCGTATCAAGACAATCGGTCTCTCGCATTTTACCGTCGGAAGCAGGCATTTTCAACCCGTGACAATTTGTCACGACTTCACTTCCTTCGTTTTTTAAGCGCTGTTTCAGTTTGCGCCAGTATGCGCCCGGATCTTTACTTGCCGAATCCGCCAGAACGTTGCATACGTCTACGACGGAAAAATACCATTCTTCTTCGTCTGCGTTCCATAACGTCCGCACCTGCTTATTTTCAAACACTTTAATTTTGTTTTTCATTTTAATGTTCCTCCTGCCTGCAAAAAAGTTTTACACCTATCAAGCGAAAAAAACGCCGAAAATATTCCGGAATATAAAAAATTTTTTAAATTATTTTTTCTTGCGGAATTCCGGGTTGGAAAATTCCGGTATCGGACCGTCTCCGAACATATCCCGAAGTTGTTCTTCTATCGGGCGCGCGTCGTTTTCGTCCGACACAACGATATTCTGATATTTTCGCCTGTAATCTTTATAGCGTTTCCCGCGCTTTTCCGCTTCTTTCGGTATAAATCGCTCGTTTATAAACTCTTCCGTCGTCATTTCGAGCCGCTTGCAGATTTCTTCCGCTTTCTGAAAAATCTTCTCGAAATTCGTTCCCGCGGGCTTGTGCGGAAAAGTTTTCTTACGGTGCTCTACTTCTTCGCAAAGCGCAAGATACAGCCATTGCAGTTCTTCGACCTGCCCGTCGAAAATTTCGTAATACATATAACGGCTGTGATAAGGCAATTCGTTCATTCTGTTACCGAATTCGGTTTGGTCGGTTACCTTATCGAACGGGCGAATTATGAGATACGACAGCCCGAATTTATAAAATTCGCGATAACTGTAAAACCAACTTGCAATATCCGTCTGCTCCTCAACGGGCAGCAGATATAAAAACATATCCCATAAAATATCCTCGTCGTCATCCGTGCGGAATTTACGCAGAAATTTATCCCACTGGGCGTTCGCGCGTTCCTCGTCGGTTTTGTTTTCCTGCAATGCGTCGCCGATTTTCATCAACCGTTTTGCGACGTAACCTTGCGTTTTTCCGAGTTCTTCCGCAATTTCCGCCTGTCTGAACCCGTCCACATAATACATTTGGTAAATCATCCGGTCGTCAGGCGAAAGCAAGGCAACTTTTTTATCGATATCACACTGCTTGTGAATTTTATAGGTAAAGTCCGCGCCGGAAACATCGTCGTCATCCGGATCTTCTTCCGAGGCTTGTCCGAAATCGTCTTTTTCTATATCGATTTTCTTATAACCGTTGGCATTCGAGGACTTTTTGAACGTCGTTTTATGGTCGTTTTCACGCCGTTCGAGATTATAATACTCCCTGTCCATCTCCACGAGTTTATCGAACTGCTCTTCGGGAAGCGCAACCGACGTCAATTTTTTGCGGTCGTAAAAATAATACAGAAACTTCCCGTTTTCCTCCGCCGCCCGCTTCTCTTTATTCAGTTTATATGCTTTCGGAGTATCCGCCATTGTTAAAATTCATTTGTTTCAATACAATAAAATTTCAATACACATGGGCCATGCTAACACATGTTAGTAATTCAACATGATGGCCAGTTGTGGTATTTTTCTTAATAAATCAGGATTTTTTTGCGCCAACACTCTTGTAAAAGCCCCAGCCAACTTGTCATTTAGATCAAATAAATATCCTTGCCTACCATTCCCGTTCTTATCAAAAGGTTGATATTTGTATTTTGTACATGTTTCTAATATCACGTCTAAACACTCACTAGTTGCAATCGTATGTTTGATCAATACCGGCGAACAATTAACTCGTCTGCCTTCTGTTATTCCATTGCGCATAGTACTAGTGAAACATTGAGAAGTGGCAACACTTATTGCAGATATGCATTGTGATAATCCATGAAAAATAACATCCCCGGGCTTTACATTTTCAAGCATCGTCCAATGAGATGGGGATTTCCCTCCAGCATCTTTATATGGAGCACTTATGTAACCGTATTTTAGCTCACTATAATACTCTTTGCCTTGAAAAACCATAAAAATATTAAATTCTTTGTGCTTTATTATCGGCTTTTCGGCTGCATTATTTGTTTGCCCTATTATATTGGCACAGACATTACATATTCCTTGATTATCATCAATATAATTTATTCCGCATTTTGGGCACAATTTCCAACTCATATTTTACTCCTTTTATAAAGCTAAAAAACTATACGATTTAGCAATTTACTTTTCAAAAAGTATAACCTTTACACAATCAAACCTCTTCTATTCCTAAACTCTTTAAATATTTATATGTGCCGTCATAATATTCCGGCAAGCGTGTGCTATCTTCCCAAAAGCCATTCGGATTTTTATGAGCGTTCCCCTCTGGAACACATATTATCATTCCCACTCTCGCTCTTGTAAGAAGCACACGATATGCATTTAACATATATTTTATCAAATCTTGTTTACTTTCGGTATTTGCAGTTTGCTCAACCCATTTCGTTTGTCCATTAAATCTGTAAAAATGCCACTTGCCATTATCATATCGCATATCTGCATCCCAAAGGATACATGTATAATCAAGTTCCAAACCCTGCACCTGTATTTCTGTAGCAGCGTCTTCAAGATAATTTGATGATCTTGTATCCACCTTATATTCCAAAAACCAATGCACCGCGTTTTCATCTCCAGAAGGCAACACATGTATTCCCAAAGGCTTATACCTCGCAGATTCTTTTGTTATTAAAACGCCTGTCCGTTCTGTGCCTCGAACTTTCTCATGAAGCCACCGTTTTGCTTTTTCCATATCACGTGTAAGCACAATCGGATATTTATCTTTAATTTCTGCATAAATTTCAGAAGCATTCTCATCAAAAGACAAAAGTGCATGCACAAATGCAGATAATTTTTCCGCTCTAAACGACCTAAGTGAGACACTTAAATGTAAATCATCAGAATAAACAACTCTCTTATTATCTTTTAATAATTCGTTAACTCTACCCTCAGCATATTCTGCTTCCGTCAATTTTGGCGAAATATATACATCCCAATTTGTAAATTGCTCATTAAGCGCCTTTATCCATTCGGTAATTCCAGCTTCTCCCGTATTGATTTCCTGCCCACCGCCAACAAGACAAACAATCGTGGCCCAATCTTCTCTTTGATCTAATGACCAGATTAAAAAGGCAGCTTCAGACATAGGAAAGTTAGGCACTTTCAGTTTATTGCCATAAGTCCCTCCTCTCTTCAAATATTCAGCAAGTCTCTTATGCGTCCAGGCACGTTGCGCCTCGTCAAATATAGCAACATGTTCAACTTCGCCAAACCCAGATTCTTTCAATTTAACAGCTTTATCCGGATCAATTTCAAGAATTCCATCTTCAACAGGATTCTTGATTTTTGCCAGCATATTATCACGGTATCGGTGAATCATTTGTATGGATTTGCTAACCTCACGACGTGAATCCGTTAATTTCTTTTTTTCTCCCCTAATGTTACATTTTTTATAATTGTCCTGTGCAAGAGCTTCATTTAATACCGCAACTAAAGGCCCATTCCCTGATAAATATACAGCGCCTTCATCTTCTACAGGTGTATCACTCCCTTGATAGGTTTGCTTTATTGCAACGTCCAAACCCACCAATGTTTTGCCTGCGCCAGGAACGCCGGTTACAAAACATATACTTTTTCTTCCATTTAACTTACTATTTTTTATTACCTGTAATATGTAAGAAATTGTTTTATCTGTAGAAACCTTGTCCGCTTCATGGCGAGTGATACTTTCAACCGAATGATTTTCATATAAAGATTTGGCCGCTTCGACAATCGTTGGTGTAGGCGCATACGGACTAATTATCCAGTTTGGATTCACAGGAGTCTCACTCGGAAACCTATTTAAGACTGTTTGTATCAGCGTCCCTATGCAAAAAGAACCAGATACAAGCGGATTTACAACCCTGTCGTCATAAACCGACATTTGAATGTTTGTAGAACAATTTTTATAGTTAGTTGCAATTAAAATCGGAACAATAACTCTATCTTGGCTATAAAAATGAAAGTTTTTCAAATCAAGCGCGTAATCCAGAACCTGATCAATATCGGCTTCTAAAATATTCGATTGATTTACCTTAAATTCAAGACAAAATATAATACCTCTATACAATAAAACTATATCTACCCTCTTTCCTAAACGAGGAATATCGTATTCAAATATAATATCGCCATTTTTATCAGATAATCCAGATAAAACTTCCTTCATGATGGTAATTTCAGATTTCCACGCTTCTCTTGTTGTTGTAAGCGCTTCACCATGATAATTATCACATAATTGTCCGAACACAAAATTATCTTCCGTATTCAAAAATTTTTCAAATTTGTTATTATATAAACAGCGGTTCATTTTATCCCTCTTGCTAATCCGGTTATTAAATACTTCTATTTTATCATACAAAACATGACAACTACGGTCATAATTAAAATATTTTTCTTAGGTTTTGCAATTATTTTTCGTCGTCTACGATCTCGACGATATCGTCAAGCGTACAGCCAAGTGCCGTACAGATTTTTATAAGCACGTCGGAATTTACCGAAACGCCGTCCTTTTTCATTTTTGCAAGCGTTGCGGGGCTTACTTTTGCGAGCGCGGCGAGTTCCTTGCTCTTCATCTCCCTGTCTATCAGTAATTTGAATAATTTTTTATAACTTGCTGCCATAATACACCTCATTGACTACTTTATTCGATTATAACATAAATAAAAATGCTTGCTGGCAAGGGCATTTTTATGATTGCTTTCAATCTCGCAGCTGCGCCGAAGGCACAGGGGAAAGCGAAAGCTTTCGTTTTGCAGAATTGCAAAACTCTGCGTCCATTATACCATATTCCGGTATGTTTTGCAACAGGTATTTGAAATAAATTCAAAGAAGTTTTAATTTGTTTTACTTTTCTCTATTGTCTATAATTTTGCTTTCGTCCAGTCCAAGCGATTTCAGCCACATTTCCTTTTCCGTCTGAATCACGGAATACATCACCTTATCGCTCTCGCAATAAGCCAACAAAAAATTGTAATGTTTCAGTTTTGTTCTGATTTTATCGTCCGGATCATCGACCTGTATTTTCGGTCGGCGGTAATCGTTATACGAAGTCAGAAAAACTTTCCAACTGTATGCCGCAAGGCTCTGCTTTGCCGCGCGTTTGCAATATCTTCGCCAGCAAAGCCTGATTGACGAACGGTGCTTAACCATCTGAAACTCTTCCCACTTAAAATCGGGAATCAGATACCCGTCTCCCGCTTTCGCCCTTTCCGGGAAAAGCAAATAAGCAAGTTCTTTTTCGCTCATTCCGCTCAATTCGTCAAGCCCTATACCGATAGCGTTTACTCGTTGCAAAACGCGCCAGACCGTCATACGGGAACAATCGCAAAGCGTAGCGATCTGCGTGCGGTTGTTCCCTTTCAAGTAATATTCTAAAATCAATTTATATTTCGACATAAAATACCTCTCTTTTATCGCCCTCTTTTACCTACAACAGTATATATGGAAAAATGTAACATTTGAGGAACCACTCCGCTATTTTAGCATATTTTCCGATTTTCGACCGCTTTCAGAAGAGTAAAAAAACAGCCAGACTCAAGCGAGAATGGCTGTTTTTCATAAAATTCAGTATTAAAATGCCGGAATTTAACCGTTTTCCGTCAAAAGCTTACGCCCTCGGATTACGGATGTTCGCTTGAGCGGCGGCGAGGCGAGCAATCGGGACGCGGTAGGGCGAGCAGGAAACGTAGGTAAGACCGATTTTGTGGCAGAACTCTACGGACGAGGGGTCGCCGCCGTGTTCGCCGCAGATGCCGCAGGACATACCCGGACGGGTCTTTCTGCCCTTCTCGACAGCCATTTCCATCAGCGCGCCCACGCCCTTCTGGTCGAGGCGAGCGAACGGGTCGGACTCGTAAATCTTGTTCGCGTAGTAAGCGCCGAGGAACTTGCCTGCGTCGTCGCGGCTGAAGCCGAACGTCATCTGGGTAAGGTCGTTGGTGCCGAAGCAGAAGAACTCGGCTTCGGTTGCGATTTCGTCGGCGGTGATTGCCGCGCGCGGAATCTCAATCATGGTGCCGACTTCGTACTTAAGTTCGACTCCGGCAGCCTTGATTTCGGCGTCGGCGGTCTTAACGACGATGTCTTTGACGAACTTCATTTCCTTAACTTCGCCGGTAAGCGGAATCATAATCTCGGGAACGACTTTCCAATCCTTATGCGCCTTCTGCACCTTGATAGCAGCCTTGATGACGGCTTTGGTCTGCATGACGGCAATCTCGGGATAGGTTACGCACAGACGGCATCCGCGGTGACCCATCATCGGGTTGAACTCGTGGAGCGAGGAAATGATTTCCTTAATTCTCGTGACGGTTTTGCCCTGAGCTTTTGCAAGCGCTTCGATGTCGGCTTCATCGGTCGGAACGAACTCGTGAAGCGGCGGATCGAGGAAGCGGATGGTTACGGGGTAGCCGCCGAGAGCCTCGAACAATCCCTCGAAGTCTGCCTGCTGCATGGGCTCGATTTTCGCGAGCGCGGCTTCTCTCTCTTCAACGGTGTCGGAGCAAATCATCTCGCGGAACGCGCCGATACGCGCCGGGTCGAAGAACATGTGCTCGGTACGGCAAAGACCGATACCGGTTGCGCCGAACGCGGCAGCCTGCTTAGCGTCCTTCGGGGTGTCCGCGTTGGTGCGAACGCCGAGCGCCTTATACTTGTCGGCAAGCGCCATGATACGTCCGAAATAGCCGGAGTTGGGGTCGGCGGGAACGGTCTTGATTGCGCAGTCGTAGATATTGCCGGTGGAGCCGTCCAGAGAGAGCGCGTCGCCCTCGCGGAACACTTTGCCGGCGAGCTCGAAGTATTTTTCCTCTTCGTGCATCTTGATGTCGCCGCAGCCGGAAACGCAGCAGGTTCCCATGCCTCTTGCAACGACGGCAGCGTGAGAAGTCTGACCGCCGCGGACGGTAAGGATACCCTGAGCGTACTTCATGCCCTCGATGTCCTCGGGGCTGGTTTCGAGACGGACGAGAATAACCTTCTTGCCCTTCTTGCCCTCGACGACGGCGTCCTCTGCGGTGAATACGATAGTGCCGGTAGCGGCGCCCGGGGAAGCGGCGATACCTTTGCCCACGACGTTGTTCTTGTCGGCGTCCTTAAGAGCCTTGACGTCAAACGTCGGGTGAAGCAGCATGTCGAGCGACTTCGCGTCGATTTGCATAAGCGCTTCTTTCTCGGTAATCATGCCCTCGTCGATGAGGTCGCATGCAATCTTGATAGCTGCGGCTGCGGTACGCTTGCCGTTACGGGTCTGGAGCATATAGAGTTTGCCGTGCTCGATGGTGAACTCCATATCCTGCATGTCGCGGTAGTGGTTCTCGAGCGTTGCGCATACTTTCTGGAATTCTGCGTAAGCCTCGGGGAACACGCCCTTCATCTGCTCGATAGGCATCGGGGTGCGGACGCCTGCAACGACGTCTTCGCCCTGAGCGTTGACGAGGAATTCGCCCATAAGACCCTTTTCGCCGGTAGCCGGGTTACGCGTGAACGCAACGCCCGTGCCGGAATCGTCGCCCATGTTGCCGAACGCCATCATCTGAACGTTGACCGCGGTACCCCAGCTGTAAGGAATGTCGTGGTCCATGCGGTAGATGTTCGCGCGCGGATTGTCCCACGAACGGAAAACCGCCTTGACGGCTGCGAACAGCTGCTCCTTCGGGTCGGAGGGGAAGTCGGTGCCGAGCTGTTTCTTGTACTCGGCTTTGAACTGATTGGCGAGCTCTTTGAGGTCGTCGGCGGTGAGCTCGACGTCGAAGGTGATACCCTTCTTCTCTTTCATCTCGTCGATAAGCTTTTCAAAATATTTCTTGCCTACCTCCATGACGACGTCGGAGAACATCTGAATGAAACGGCGGTAGCAGTCCCAAGCCCAGCGAGGATTGCCGGACTTCTTTGCGATGACTTCGACAACCTGCTCGTTCAATCCGAGGTTAAGAATGGTGTCCATCATGCCGGGCATCGAAGCGCGCGCGCCAGAACGAACGGAAACGAGAAGCGGATTCTCCTTGTCGCCGAACTTCTTGCCGGTGATTTTTTCCATCTTGTCGACGTACTCCATGATTTCAGCCTGAATGCCGGGGTTGATTTGCTTGCCGTCCTCGTAATACTGCGTGCAGGCTTCGGTGGAAATGGTGAAGCCCTGCGGAACGGGAAGTCCCAAGCCGGTCATCTCGGCGAGGTTTGCGCCCTTGCCGCCCAAAAGCTCGCGCATTTTAGCGTTGCCTTCGGTGAAGAGGTAACAATACTTTTTGTTTGCCATAACGTACTTTCTCCTTTTTTATACTTCTATGGTTTTTAACTTAGGTTAAAACGGGTGCGGACGAGCCGACCCATTGCCGATTATAACATATATTGCGGTTTCAGGCAACTGTTTTTGCCGTTTTCGCACAACTTTTTGACTAAATCACTTAAAATACTTATTCTCGATGGCGGTGATTTTGTCGATGCGCTTGACGTGCCGCTCGGCGTTCGAGAACGGCGTGTCCAAAAACGCGTCGACAATGTCGAGAGCGAGCCCTCCGCCCACCACTCTTTCGCCGAACGCCAGCACGTTGGCGTCGTTATGCTCGCGAGTGGCGCGCGCCGAGAACGTGTCCGAGCACAGCGCACAGCGTATGCCCTTGACCTTGTTCGCGCAGATGCTCATGCCGATGCCCGTGCCGCAAATGAGAATGCCCTTGTCGGCTTTGCCGCTCGCAACGGCTTCGGCGACGGGCAGCGCGTAGTCGGGGTAATCCACCGAGCCCGGCTCGTTTATGCCGAAGTCGACGACCTCGAATCCTCTGTCCGTAAGATGCTTTTTGACCGCGTTTTTAAGTTCGAGCGCGGCGTGGTCGCATGCTATTGCTACTTTCATCAGTTATCTCCTTTCCGAGGCTTTGCCCCGACTTTATTATCAATGTTATTGCGCCTGTTTGCCGCCGTTTTTTCGGCAAGCTCCAGCGTTTCGTCCACCGAATAGGCGAGGTATTTAGCCGCGCGGACGTACTCGGAAACGGGTGCGCCGAATGGGTCGGCAACGTCGCCTCCGCCCGTAATATCGCCCACCGTATAGCACTTTTCGAGGTTGATTTCCGCTTTGTGACGGGCGGTCATGCACACGATTAAATCGCTCTTTTTCGCCGCCGCGAGCGTAAGCGGCTTCGCCTTGTGCTTTGCCGCGCGGTAGCCGAGGCTTTTCAGCGCCTCCACCGCCTTTGGGTTAATCTCGTCCTGCGGCTTGACTCTTAGTCCGTAGGAGTTTATCGCGAACTTGTCCTTTAATCCTCTGCGTGCGATTTCCTCTTTGAAAATCCGCTCCGCCATTGCCGAGCGGCAGGTGTTGCCCGTGCACACGAACGTAATGCGGATTTTATCGGATTTCGCGGCGGTTTTCGGTTTATTCGCGGCGTTTTTTTGCCTTTTCGCCGCGGTTTTTTCGGCTGTCTTTTTCACTAGACGGTCTTTCCTCCGGCTGCCTTTATCAGGCGGTTGGCGACGGAAGCGCCCAAAAGCCGCTCGTCCGCGCCCTCGCATACTACCGCTTCGTAACCGTCGGCGTCGGCGTCGCGCAGAAACGCGAACAGGTTGTGCGCGTAGTCGGCGTAGTCCTTGCCGGCAAGTCGGACGTTCCTCTCGCCCATTTCTGCCGCGGTATCCTCTAGCGCGATTATCAGCGTTTTCTTTCCCTCGCCCGTAAGCGCGTCGTAAGCCGCCCTCATTCTTTCTTTAAGTCCCTCGCCGGGAAGCGCGACGAACACGTCGGCAAGCGGCGAATAATGCTTGTACTTCATGCCCGGGCAAAGCGCGACTTTGCTGTTTCGGACGATTTCGATTTCGCCTATCGCGGCTTCGAGCGTTTCTATAGGCATGCCGCCGGCTCTTAAAAGCCGAGGCTTTTCGGTGGTAAAGTCGATGACCGTAGACTCGACGCCCACTTCGCAGTCGCCGCCGTCGAGAATCGCAGGGATTTTGCCGCAGA
>ENA-USUG01001075-USUG01001075.1-human-gut-metagenome-genome-assembly--contig:-NODE-1075-length-46980-cov-6.408098_pt1 | contig 46980 bp, 37 predicted proteins | sample MGYA00250059_ERZ773394 | MGnify/ENA primary metagenome ERZ773394 (study PRJEB29103, sample SAMN06111957) | human gut metagenome | biome: human gut; feature: ankylosing spondylitis patient; material... | reverse complement strand
GTATTATTTCTTGTTTTTCTTTTTGTGCAATTTTCTTATATTTTTCTAGTATTTTCTCATCATTATTACTCTGTATCCGGCTGACTTCACGGACGCACCGGACTGATAGCCTGCCACATCGGAGTTTTTAATCACCGGTACGAAGGTCTGAAGAGCTGCCAGACTTTCCGTTCCCACCAGTTCTATGTTACCAAGTGTGATTTCACCGGGATTTGCCACAGAGCCTGTGAGCATCTCACCGACAAATCCACCGGCACTGCGGAAAGCTTCTGTTTCCAGCAGATCCATCGCATGGGCTTCCGTGATCACGCCACCCTGCATCCGGCCTACATAGCCGCCGGCCACTCCGCCTTCAACAACTGCAGCAGAAGCTGTATTTCTTCCGGCTGTTGCCGTATAACCGTAGGCATATTTCTCAATATATTGGTTTAATATTTCCTGATCCGTTACCGGACCCAGCGCCTGCAGCTGATTTCCATAGCTTCCGTAGGAACCCACATGGGTCACCCAGCTGTTCCAGGTATTTACATCCAGTTTGCGAAGCGGACCGTACACAGCGGTGTTTGTCTCCGTCGGATAAACTGCCTGCAGCACGCTCAATGGATTGCTTAGCTTAATTGCACCAAATAATACTTTTAGATTTCCAGTATCTGCCACATTGGCACACTGCATCAGGCCCGTATAGCCGCCGCTGTACTCTGTTCCATAGACGGACCGGATCCGGACAGCCCCGCAGACTCTCTGTTCTCCTGTGTAGTCCTCCCCGCGCCATTTTCTATCGTCATTTCCGGAAATCTGACCGCCATAGTTATATCCGGCATAACCACCGGCCAGACCGCGGTAGATTCCGTCACTTCCCTTGGCATCGGCTCTTACCACGCCGCCGCAGGGTACACAGGTGGTTTCACTGTTTCGCACCACCGGAACAAAGGACTGCAGAACCGTCAGAAGGTCACTGTTCGCATTTACCAGTCCACCAAGAATTTCTGTGCCGCCCACAACATTAGCCACACTTCCCGGTTCCATGGTTCCCACATAACCTCCGGCACTTTCACGACCGATGATATGGTAGAAATTGTAGGAATTGCAGTCCTGAAGCTGTGTTCCCAGCAGGTGTCCGGCATAGCCGCCGGCCTTTCCTATTGTTCCGATCTGTGTTCTTGTTTCCGAGGCCAGAACGTTAAATCCGCCTACCGCTCCGTATACATCTGAATCCTCGATGATAGAGGTGATCACACTGAGTGCAGAAGCGATGTTTGACAGATTCAGCACCTTTTTCAGCAAATTGATGCCGCCCACCGTCGCTGTGCTTCCCATATCAGCTTTTCCGATATAACCACCAGCATGACGGTATCCATATACGGAATAGACACTCGGATTTGCAATCTGATCATCAAAATACACCGTTCCGTCTGTGGACTGAAGATCCTTCGGTTCCAGAACCTTTGTATTTTTCAGTTTATCCACATCCGAGGAACGAATCTGAACACCCTTTCCGCATCCGATGAAACCACCGGCACTTCCGGTATCCGTATCATGGGTATCGTCTTTCTGATACGTTCCTGTCACGGTTACGGTAAATCCTTTTTCCACGGAGCGCACACTTGCGTGTTCGATCACCGGAACAAAAGCATTTAAGATCGTCAGAAGACCTGTGATATCCGCTACCTGTCCAAGCAGGGAACTGTTTTCTGCCACCTCTGCCACAGATCCGGCTTTTACCAGACCGCCGAAGCCACCGGCATAGCGGAGTCCATTTACTTCTTTCAGGTTCTCAACAGCTGTTCCTTTTCCATCTGCTCCATTGGCCCGGTTATTGATATAACCGCTTTGCATCTCCCCGACATAACCACCGGCATAGCCATTAGCCTTTTTTTCGTCATTATCGCTTCTGACGGTCTCACTTACAACCATTCCGTCCGCCACACCGGATACTTTGGAATTACTAATCTTACCAGAAGCCGCCTGCAGAACACCGGCCAGATCGTTCAGATTTGCTATCTTACCGAGAACGCTGTTGAGCAGAGCTCCCGTATCATCCCCGGCATCTACGGCACTTCCCGAACGCATCAGTCCGATATAGCCACCGGCATGATAGGTACCGGTAACAGAAGCTACCTCTTTCACATCGGAATTCTCTATGATGATTGCTTTTCCATAACCGATGTAGCCGCCGGCATCACCGACCTCTGTATTGCCGTTCTTACCGGCTGCGGTAACCGCAAGATTTTCTCCGGTAATGGACGATTCCGAAATTCGTGGGTATGCAACGTCCATCACACTTAACAACTGGGTGACATCTAAAAGTCCCAGAAGCTTCACCGAACCGGTCTGTGCGACATCTCCCGGAATCAGCCTTCCAGCAAATCCGCCGGCATAGGTCTCTCCGTCCACCTTGGAAAGTCCTGTGATGACGGTTGCTACCTTTGCAGCAGAATCTTCCGCTTTCGTCGTCTCCGAATGGTTCGTTCCATAGTTAATGTCAACTGCCTCGCCATCGCCGATGAAACCGCCGGCCATATCTGCCTGAACCTGGGCATTCTCAGCATCCGCAGTTACATAACTAAGGTTTGTCTGGTTAAACTCCGGCCGCAAGGCACTGATAACACCCAGAAGATTCTCAATCGCAACCGCATCCAACGCCTTTACATTCTCTCCGGCGGCTGCCAGCGCATCACCGGCTTTGGCATATCCAATAAATCCACCGGCTTTTCCGCCATTCATAGAAGCTGCAACTGATTTCAGGTTCGTCACATTTGTTCCACCAGTCCGTCCGCTGATACACTCACCGATAAAGCCACCGCTCATGCCCTCATCGGCACTGGTTGTAACTGTATATCCGGCCTCCAGCCCTGCCACGCTGCAATCTCTTGTAAAAGTCTCGATCATGGCTCCGAGAGACAGAAGTCCGTCAATCTTGATTAGTTTAAGACCCAGAAGGTTTACTCCGCCCACATCCGCAAATTTGCCGCTTCCGAAGTATCCACCGAAACCACCGGCTGCGGTAACTGCATCTACGGAAGCCAGGTTTACAATCGATACGCTCCGGACTTCTCCACCGGTTCCGTGTCCGATGGCGCCTCCGGCATAACTTCCCTTCGCATCCGTTGCTTTTACATTCAGGCCTGTTGTTCCGCCGTCCAGTGCTGCATCCTTAAGCTCAAACCGCATATAATCGGCAACACCCAGTGTCTCATTCAGCACTGCTGTCATCCTGGTCATGGTTGCCTTGCCAAGAAGACCACCGGCATATTCTTTGGCCTGGACAGACAATTTTTCGGTGGCTGTGATTTCGTTTGGATGATCCTGAGGGTCATATTCCAGTCCTGTTTTTGTAAGCATACGCTGGAAGTTCTTGGAAGTTGTCTTTTCTGCATCTGCCAGTTCCTTCGTATTCGAAACCTGAACAGCTCCGGCATAGCCAATCAGACCACCGGCATGTTTTCCTGATGCCTCCACCGATATCGAATTACCTGATATCTCACATCCGGTGATCACGGAAGGGCGAAGTCCTACAAGCCCCAGAATCTGGGCGTCGGTACTGCCGGAAAGAATCGCTGTCAACAATTCCTTCACGATATTCAAAAGCCCCTTAGTGGCATTGATATCTGCCAGATCTCCCAGATCCGCTTTTCCGGTGAAACCGCCGGCATAGTCCTTTCCTTTGACAGTGCCCAGTCCTGTAAGAGTACAATCCACTGCGTAGCTGTTGCTCATGGCACCGATGAAACCACCGGCATAGCCGCTCTCATCCTTAACCGGCGATGCAAGCACTTGTCCGACACCATCTGCCCCACAGTTCATCAGAATGGTATTCACCGGAAAATTGTCCAATAAGTCAACACCCAGATTACTTAAAAGTCCCGCAATTACCGCATTCGCTGATCTTCCAATAAAACCTCCCACATAATTACTGCCGGATACAGTATCTACATTCTCAATTGTGCAATTCTGCATCAGCGTACCGATGGTCTCACCGGCAAAACCACCCACATACTGCTTGCCATTTCCATTAACCGCAGCTCCCTGGGTGAAGGAAACGGAACAATTTTGATAGATGGGGTTTACATAGCCTGCCGGAATCAACTTTCCGACATCTAATGCACCACCGTTGATCAGCGCTGTAAGCAGATCTCCAAGCCCCAAAAACGGAATCAGATTCAATAATTGCGACAATCCACCTACCACGCCTCCTAATAACTGCGTTATGTCCTCGTATTTTGTGATACCGGTCGAATACCCCACAAAGCCACCAGTCCAGTTATTTACATTGGATACTCCGGAAAGTTCTATGATCCGACAATCTGAGATATGGACATTTCCTCTTACGGCACCCACAAATCCGCCAGTCGCCAGGGACTGCGGATCCGGTTTTAATCCACTCTTCAAATGAAGAAGCGCAAAAATCGGTGTCAAAGCGGCTTCTATCAAGGAAAAATTCTGGCTTACCTTCGTCGCAGTCGATTTTACGGACACATCTGATAAGGTCAGGTTTTTGATTTCTATTGGAACATCTCTAATCGTCAACTTCTCACTATAAGGTGTCGCAAGGTTTCTAAAAAATCCGATACCATACTCCGATTTTTGATTTGTCTGCTTCAAATTAGCCGTCTGCTCAATCTTCACATGGCTGATGGTAACATTCTGCCCCTCTTCCATATGATGCCGGCCTTCCATATTACCCTGGAAGTTTTCAATCGGTGCCCAGTTTCCACCGGAAAGATCGATATCTCGGAAAATGATATAGTTTTCTTTGTTGCTATAGGTATGCTGCGTTACGTTCGTCGAACCCGGAGAAGCTATATTGATATTCTTCGTGGCATCTGTATTGTAGGTGAGCTTATACTTGTTATCATCATTCGGAGCACCGCTTGCCAGTTTTGGATCCTGTGTACCGTAGTCTTCCTTCTCAGCCTCACCATCGCCATCTACTACCGACTCATCTTCTATCTCATATGCCTCATCAAGAATATCAATGTCGTATTCATCCTCATCGAAGAATTCGTCATCGTTTTCGAATTCCTCATCATAATCTTCCTCGTCAATGAGACTCCTTGTAGCCGCCTGTCCACTATTTCCAAGCTTACTGCCGACATAGTAGTATCTTTTGGTTGCAGCAAGACCAAGGATTAGACTGCCGTCAATTTCTTGTTTCTCTCCCAGTTTATAAGCGCCCGGCTCTTCACTGTACAGCTTTGTCGCTGACCAGTCTTTCCAATTATCAAATTTGATTAGGTCGGCATCCCCCGGATAATACAAGACTGCAGTTTTTTTAGTTTCTGGATCGATTGAAGTATTCCACTTATTTAATACACCATTCCGCGTCTGGTACACCTTCCAGATAGGTTCCGTTACCGCTTTCTCCGAACCGATGGCCCGCAGCTGTTTCTCATTGCCGATGAGGATATAGTCTTTGCCGTTTATGGTCTTTACAACCTGGCCAAAGTAATTTCGTCCATCGTAAAGGTTATCGTCCGGGTAGTAGTCGCTCATGTCCGTGGATATGGTCTGGAAATAGGAGTCATCCTCTGTATCAAACATAAATGTGGATGCAAGCACATAGTTGTGTTCTTTTCCGTATGTCAGGTGGCTTCCGTCTTCCAAGACATACACTTGTCCCATTCCGAAGCTCTCGGCAGCATAGTCCCCGGTCAATACCAGTTCCTCTTCCGCATTCTCTGAATTTAAAAGATAGAGCTGGTATATGTTATGCAGATAGATGGTATCGGTATCTTCATCGTATACCCGGGTATCTTCTGTATTCATTTCATAAGGCAGAATCGAACCATTAAAATCTTCCGGTACATTCCAGGTCTCCCCATCCGGAATGTCGATATCATTCATGATGTAGTAATCAACTCTCCGGTTCGTGTATGCCTCATCCTCGTCGTACTCTTCTTCATCGTACTCGTCTTCTTCATCATAATCGAACTCTTCATCCACATCTTCGTAAGGCTCGGTTCCGATTTTACAAAGCTGTTCATAATCATAGATGCAGATTCTGCCATCAATTTCTTTTTTCACCGCCTGCGTTGCATTAGAATCCGTTGCCTTAGGAAGCTTTGATGAAGTAAGTTCCGAATCCGTCACATTCTTACCAGCCTTGTCTTCCTCTGATGCATTGGACGGGGATGCCTTCGGTACTTTTGAGTCCGTATCCGGCTTCTTCGATGCATTGGATGGAGTCGCTTCTTTCCCTTCATCAACACCGGTTACAATATAATCCTTCTCATCTGCTTCCTGCTGCGAGTCAGCCTGTTCCAACTGGATTCCCATCCGTTCATTCACCGCTGCGCCCACCTGTATCATGCCCGGCTGCGTGGATATTATGGTACAGCACAATAAGCCCGCTATTCTTCTTCGGATTTGTGATCGGCTCCACTTTTCATAAATCCTTCTCATCTTCCTGAACTCCTGTCATTCATAACTGTCCTTTGTCATATATCTGCCCCTGCGGCTGCTTATACAGAAGAAAGAACATCCGTTTGTACATTCCCCATGTTTCCACAGTCGCTTACAACATAAAAAAGGTACCACCGCCTAATTCATTTATGCATATGGTACCTTCGGTCTCTCTAATGAATTTGCATTCATTTTCGAATATTATATACTATTTGATTTTTTTATTTAATGTACAAAAAATGAAAGTTATTTTGCATTCTGTTGCAAGAAGTGTTCCCTGGACGTTTATTCCCCTTTACATCCGTTCCATGATTTTCAATATAATAAGTCCATTGCGGACCGCCAGCATTTCCGATACGTTGGTAAAATCCATTCCCGATATCTCCGCTATCTTTTCCAGACGGTATGAAACCGTCCGGTAATGAACATACATAAGCTGTGAGGTTTTCTTAAGGCTTTGATTATGATTCAGATAGCATTCCAGTGTACTGACCAATTCTCCGTTTTTCTGCTGGTCATACTGATACAGGTTATATAGAGAATCCGGTATATAGGGCCGCAGCTGCTCCTTGTCCGTCATATTAGTAAAAATACGGAAAAAGCCCAGCTTGGAGTAGTCCACCACGGATTTGTACTTATCTCCTACGACTTCCCGGAAGATTCCGATGTATTTGATGGCCATCTGGGAGTCTTCATAGGATTCACTCAGATCATGATATCCACAAACACATTTTCCGATACCAACCTGGAACTCCACATCTGTATCCTTTTGCTGCAGCGCCAACTGCACACACTGCTGCAGCTCTTCCACTTTTCGGCGAAATTCCAGCTTACTTTCCCTCGTATCTTCCTTATGAATATATACAATCTGGTTCGTATAGCCGTATATACATTCCTTCGGCAGATACCGTGCTATCTCTTTTTCCGCAAATTCTATTTCCTGTCTTTGACTGACATTGAATTTTTCTTCAACATTCCCTGATTTTAAACAGAATGTGATTACGCGGTATTCTTCGGATTCTTCCAGGTTCAGAATATGAGCCGCCTCATCCTCTTCGGCATCCGACAATGAACCATTTAACAAACGATATTCCAAATCTTTGCGATATTTTTTCTCATAGTTGATTCCTGTCTCATATCTGCTTAAGAGATTATTCAGCATAGCAATGACATTTTCCAGAGCAATGAAATCCAGAGTAGTCAGCGATCCATCATTTTCTGTGATACACAGATAAAAATCACTCTCTTCAATCACCTTCAATTTTATTATGTACTCCGTATGCTCTCTTGTCTGGCGCAAATACTCATTTCGTGTAATGATATTGGGAACATATTGTTCAATCTCTTTTGTCAGCACCAGCTTCTCTCCAGCTGAATTCGACGAAGCCAGACAATTCAGTTCGCCGTCATACAATGCTGTTGGATTTCCGAGCACTCTCTCAGTCTGTATCATAATTGCCTTTATCTCCTGATCCAGAGTCAATTTGTCCAATGTATCAAAGTAGACTTTATTGATATTGTCGTAAGTGATCTTAAAATAAGTCAGTTTTGCAGTTTCCAGATTATTTATCCGAAGCAATATATGCTTAATCACTGCCCAGTAATAGATATCCTCTGGAAGTTCCAGCACCGGGATCTGATGTTCTTCCGTAAACTGCATCAGAACTTCAAACAACCGTCTCTGCTGACTCGTATCCCGAACATCTTTTACTACAAACGCACTGACTGCTTTCTGACTTAACTCATTCAAATGAAATAGAAATTCCCATTCCTCTATGTCTTTGTATGCCCTCAGACTCGTCAGGAGAATTTCACCCCCCCCCCAGAAATTTTTCCATATCTGGCACTTCAAGAATCCGGGCTCCCTTTATCTCCCTGTCAATACCGGCTTCTCCTCCTATCAGCCGCATCCCAGGAAATTCATTTGATTCTAGTAATTCTTTTACTGTATATCCCATATTCCTCTAAGCTCCTTGAAAAATAAAAAAGCCCCAACCCCGCAGCTCTCCGTCTGCAAAATCGGAACCTTTTATAGTGCACCTTCAGGGACTCGAACCCTGGACAAATAGATTAAGAGTCTACTGCTCTACCAACTGAGCTAAAGGTGCATATTCTGTTGTTTTGTTGTGTCGCTTTGTGTTGTTCTCCGTGACACGAACATTAGTATATCTCATAGGTCAAAAAATGTCAACAACTTTTTTTAAAAAATTTTTATTTTTTTTAAGGGCGGCCAGGCACCCTTTTTGTGCCTGCCGCCCATCACCCTTACAGTGCTTTGTCCATCGCCTCTTTCAGCACTCTTTTATCCTGCATACCGATCATCTTGGCAACTGCCTCGCTTCCCTTAAATACCATAAAGGTCGGGATAGACATGATACGGTATTTGGTCGCGATATCCATGGCATTGTCTACATTGATCTTGCCGACTTTTACCTTGCCTGCATACTCCTCAGCCAGTTCTTCCACCACCGGAGCCATCGCCTTACATGGGCCGCACCAGTCTGCGTAGAAATCCACCAATACCGGGATCTCGCTGTCATATACTTCCTTCTCAAAATTACCGCTTGTTAATACAACTTCCATTTTTATTTCCTCCTTTGCTGTTTTACTTCCGTTTCTTATCCGGTTTCTTGCACTCGCCGCAGATGGCCTTCTCCGCCTCCTTGAAGCATTTTCTCCACTTCAGGATCTTCCGGTTCCAGTCGATCTTGTCGCAGGTCGCCTGCTGGAGCTTCTTTTTCATGCACTCACATAGGGACATATCCATCACCCTAGTCTGCCCAGTTTGCTTCATTTTATGACATCCACCACCCCTGGTTTCCAATTAGATGCGTCCTAATTGGAAGATCCCTTCACAGTTTGACGATCACTGGCTCTTTCGTGACGCGATCAGCTTGCAGATCGGTTTCCCCTCGCCGGAGAACTTGGTCTCATACTCGGTCATCACATTGCCTTCCGCATATTCGCTATGATGCAGATCAAAGGTGTGCATCTCGATCTCCCAGCCTGCTTCTGGAATCGCTTCCAGGGAGTAGTCAAATAAGCCGCGGTTGTCCGTCTTAAACTCCACTTTGCCTTCCGGGCATAAAATCTGATCATACACTGCCATGAACTGTGGAGAAGTCAGTCTTCTCTTGGCGTGGCGATCCTTCGGCCATGGATCAGAAAAGTTCAGATAGATCTTCGCCACCTCACCCTTCTTGAAAATATCTGCCAGCTTACGGGCATCTACACACATGAAACAGATGTTGGTCAGTTCCAGGGTTTCACGCTTCTGGATGGCTTTTAATAATACAGAAGAGTACATCTCGATTCCCACATAGTTAATATCCGGGTTCTGCTGAGCCAGCTCCATCAGAAACTTTCCCTTTCCCATACCAACCTCGATGTGGATCGGATTCTCATTGCCAAACACCTCTGCCCAGCAGCCCTTCTTCTGTTCTGGCTCCTGGATCACAAAAGTACTTTCCTCTATCTGTTTTTCTGCGCCTGGAATATGGCGTAATCTCATATCATTTCCTCCAAATGGTTAAAATACAGCTCTCGCCGCAAGCCTATCTTACCACGGTCATTACCTTCTTGTAAAGCGTCCCTCTATCACGTTACTGTTCACGCATTGCGCAGTAACTCTATCACCTTACATTTCTCTTACAGTGCAAAATTATAGATGCAGAAATTGTCGAAAAATAGTATAATAAAAACGGAATTCTGGATTTTTATACCATTTTATATATAAGGAGGATCTTCTATGACCGCAAACGAAGCAATCAGCAGCTGGGAAAAGATCCAGCAGGGCGTGAAGGATGCAGAAACCCTGATGGGAAAAAGGGAATACAACTTATCCATGGTCAAGGCAAGGCAGACCCTGGAATTCATGGTTCATTGTCTGTGTGACCAGGCCGGTATTATGGAACCAGATCTGTCGCGCTCCATTGACGCTCTTTATAATGAACGGATCATCACCAAGACCACCTGCGAACACTACCACAAGATCCGCATGCTCGGCAACTCTGCTGTCCATGAAAATAATACCAGCGCTTACGATGCCAACCAGGCGTATCAGTTTCTGTCCCAGGAGGTTTACACCTTCTCCCATGACTACCGTGCAGGCAAACGCCGCCCGTCAGCCGCATCCAAGAGCCGTTCCTCTCAGACCGAACGCCGCACCTCTGGCAGCTCCAGAGGTTCAAGCAGCTCCAGAAGCCGTAAAAAAAGCTCCGACAGCCGTTTCTCTTCCACCGATCTGATCCGCCTTGGCGCAGTCTTAGTCTGTGTGGCAGTCATCGTTCTGGTTGTTCGTCTGGTCCTTCCTAAGAAGAAAGACGCATCAGAAACTGCTCCGGTCACAACCGAGAACCTGCTTCCAGAGACTACGGCCGCCCCGGAAACTATGGCAGAAACCACTCCGGCCGCTGTTTATAAGACCTCTGACAACTTAAATGTCCGCTCCGAGCCCTCCACTTCAGGAAACAAGCTGGGACTTCTCCCTGCCGGAACCATCGTAGATTATGTGGAAGATTATGACAGCGAATGGGCCGTGATCAACTATGACGGCACCCAGGCTTATGTATCCAAACAATTCCTGGTGCATGACTGATCTTACGTTCCCAGGCTTTCCCGGGAACGTGATTCTATCGGGGATCATCCATAAGTTGTCTGACATCTTTTTCGTTATATGTTTTATCATTATCTGACAATTTTTTGTCACACTGGAACTTATGCCCAAAAAACAGCGAGACATATTCGCTATTTTTTGGGCATTTTGCATGTTACTTTTTTCTAAAAATAGTGTATTATGTTAAAAGGCACTTATGTACAAACTTATGTACAATATTAGTCAGTACCTATATGTATGTTATCTGCAGATGCTGACACAGGTGTTAGAAAAAAGGTAACTATGAAGGTACTGAATAGTTACGAAAAAAGACAAGGAGGATACGACGTGAACGATGTAATCAACAAATTGTCTGACATTGAACAGGCTTCCGTTAACATTATGGACAGTGCCAATGCCCGTAAAAAAGAGATCGCTGCTCAGATGGCGGACAAGACATCCAGCTTTGATGCCCAGATCCAGGCTGATACCGCCAAAAAGTTAGCAGATCTGCGTGCTCAGATGGAAGTCGATATGCAAGCCAAGTTGTCTAAGCAGAAATCTGATGCTGAGGAGACCTTACGGCAGATGGAGGACAGTTATGCTGCCCATCACACAGAATATGCACAGGCTCTCTTTCGAACTATGACAGAGAGGTGAGCGTATGAGTGGCTTATTAGCTTACAGCGGTATTGCCACGAAAGTGAAATCCATGCAGAGCAAGCTTCTTTCCGAAGATAAGCTCCGGGAAATGGCTGCTTTAGAAAATGTTCCTGAGGCATTGGAATACTTAAAACGCCAGCCCGCTTACGAAGACCTTTTCAGCGATGTGGACGACCAGTCCTTTCACCGCAGCGCCATCGAACAGCGGCTGCTTCTTTCCAAATACCGGGATTTCACTAAGCTTTACCGTTTTTCCAGAGTTTCCCAGCGGAAGTTTCTGGATCTTTATTTTCTGCATTATGAGATCGCCATATTAAAACGCTGTCTCAGATGCGTACTGGATCACCGGAATCCGGATCTGGACCTTTCCTTATTTCAGGAGTTCTTTGAGAAGCACTCTCACCTGAATTTAATGGCCCTGTCTTCCGCTCAGACGATCCAGGATTTCGTTTCGAATTTAGGGGGTACTGTATTTTACGATCTTCTGGCTGATCTGGCAGAAACACCGGGAACCACATTGTTTGACTATGAATTAAAGATGGATCTTCTTTATTTTAAGACCATGTGGAAACAGGCTTCTTACCTCTCCAAAAAAGAGGCTGCGATCTTGACCCAGTGCTTCGGAAGCAAACTGGATCTGTTAAACATCCAGTGGATCTACCGTTCCAAAAAGTATTATCAGCTTTCTACTGCTGACATTTACGCGCTGCTGATTCCGATCTCTTACCATCTGCACCGCGATGATATCCGCAAATTAGTAGAAAGCGAAGGGGTAGATGGATTTTTCACTGCTCTGAAAACCACTTCCTACGGTTCCATGCTCACAACGGATCTGTACCAGCAGCCGGATCTGGAGGAACTGTATGAAAAAGTCTTAGACCGGGTTCACCGGCTGACGGTTCAGAGGCAGCCTTATTCCATCGCAGCTTTGAATACCTATCTTTATTTTAAAGAACAGGAGGTTCAGAGAATCATCACCGTAATCGAAGGCATTCGATACGGATTGGGGGCAGACACCATTTGTTCCTATGTAATCAAACACTAAAGGGGGCTAACAACTGTGATTGAAAAAATGAAGTTCTTAAGCGTTACCGGCCATAAGGACGACATGGATCGTGTCATCGACCAGTATCTCTCCAAACACGAGATGCAGTACGAGAACGCTCTGTCAGAATTAAAAACCGTATCCAACTTAAGACCATTTATGGCGACCAACCCTTATAAAGATGTTTATCAGCAGGCCTGCCTTCTGACCGACTCTTTTCCTAAGGAAATCATCGATAATGCCAGAGAGATCACTCTGGATGAGGCGGTTGCCATTGTAACACGCTGCCAAAAGCAGTTTGAGGAGCTGGCTTCTAAGAAGGAAGCCATACAGAAATCCTTAGAGGAAGCGGAAAGCTCTCTGGGCAAGATTTCCCATTTCTCCGAACTGGATTATAATATCAGCAGCATTCTCCATTTTAAATTTATCAAATTCCGTTTTGGACGCATTTCCAAGGAATATTATGACAAGTTTTATAACTATGTATATGACTCTGTAGACACGGTTCTTTACCGCTGTGATGAGGACCAGGAATATGTATGGTGTGTTTACTTCGTCCCGGGAAGCATCAGCGACAAGGTAGATGCCATCTACGCTTCCATGCACTTTGAGCGTACTTTCATTCCGGATGAATATGAAGGAACCGCAAAACAGGCTTCTGATCTGCTGACCGGAAAAATTTCTGATCTGAAGGCTCAGGTTGCCAAGGCAGATCAGGCATTAAACGTTGCTTCTGAAAATGCCAGAGATGATCTGTCAGCGGCTGTAAAACGCCTGGCCATCTTCACCAAAAACTTTGATATCCGCAAATTAGCAGCCTGTACCAACCATGATGAGGCTCACACCCACTACATTCTATGTGGCTGGATGCCTGAGAAAGAGGCTGAGAGCCTGCAGCGTGAAATGGCGAATGACATCATGGCCTTCTGCATCGTAGAAGACAATCATGATAACATCACCAGCCGCCCGCCGACAAAGCTGAAAAACTGCAAGCTGTTCAAGCCTTTCGAAATGTTTGTAGATATGTACGGACTTCCATCCTACAACGAGTTAGATCCGACCGTTCTGATCGGTCTTTCCTATTCCATTCTCTTCGGTTTCATGTTCGGAGATGTGGGACAGGGCTTATGCCTGATGATCGGCGGCTGGCTTCTGTATCATTTTAAGAAAATGAACCTTGCGGGCATTCTTTCCCGCTGTGGCTTCTGTTCCACCATCTTTGGATTCCTCTTCGGCAGCTTCTTCGGTTTTGAAGATGTCATTCCTGCCCTGTGGCTCCATCCAAAGACAGCCATGATGCAGGTTCCATTTGTCGGCAACTTAAACACCGTATTCGTGGTTGCCATCGGCCTTGGTATGCTGATCATCCTTCTGACCATGGTCTTAAACATCTACAACAGCGTGAAAGAGCACAATACCGAAAAGACCTGGTTTGATACCAATGGTGTTGCCGGACTGGTATTTTACGGTGCTCTGACCGTTACCCTGGCACTTTACATGACCGGACATGCACTTCCTGCTGCTATCGTACTGGTTGTGATGTTTGTGATCCCGCTTCTGGTGATCTTCTGTAAAGAGCCTCTGACCGCGCTGGTTGAGAAAAAGAGCCATCTGATTGAGGACAGCAAGGTCATGTTCTTCGTGCAGGGCTTCTTTGAATTATTTGAGGTATGTTTGAGCTACTTCTCTAACACCCTTTCCTTCGTCCGTGTGGGAGCGTTCGCAGTCAGCCATGCGGCTATGATGGAGGTTGTACTGATGTTGGCAGGCGTGGAAGCAGGCAATCCAAATTGGGCTGTCGTAGTCCTTGGCAACTTATTTGTCTGCGGTATGGAGGGCCTGATCGTTGGTATCCAGGTACTTCGTCTGGAATACTACGAGTTATTCAGCCGTTTCTACCGTGGTACCGGCCGCGCATTCAAGCCTTACGGAAAAGCTTAATTTTTTAATTCACTTTATAAAAGGAGAGTAAAATCATGAGTTTATTAGTTAAAATTACATTAGCCGCAGCATTAATCTTAAGCATCGTTGTTCCTTTCGGCGCATTTGCCATGGGTGAGAAAACAAAAGGTCGTTATAAAACCGCTTTAGGCATCAACGTATTCCTGTTCTTCGGTACATTGATCGTATCTTCCGTACTGATGTTCTCCGGCAACGCATTCGCTGCTGAAGCTGCTGCTGAGACCTCTTCCGCTTTAGGCATGGGCTGTGTCGCTGCTGCTCTTTCTACCGGTATGTCCTGTATCGGTGGTGGTATCGCCGTATCCGCTGCTGCTTCCGCTGCATTAGGTGCGATCAGCGAGGACGGTTCTATCCTTGGTAAATCATTAATCTTCGTAGGACTTGCCGAAGGTGTTTGTCTGTATGGTCTGATCATCTCCTTCATGATCTTAGGTAAGTTCTAATCCATGAAAATGTACCTGATCAGCGACAACGTCGATACCTGGACTGGCATGCGTCTGGCAGGTGTCGAGGGCTGTGTCGTTCATGGAAAAGATGAGCTTCAGAAGGAACTTGATAAGGTTATGGCCGATAAAGAGGTTGGCATCGTTCTTCTTACAGAAGGGTTTGGCCGCCGTTTTCCGGAACTGGTAAACAAAGTAAAGCTGAACCGGATCCCTCTGTTTGTGGAGATTCCCGACCGACATGGAACCGGCCGCAAGCCAGACTTTATCACCTCCTATGTCAATGAAGCCATTGGACTGAAATTATAAGATATAAGAAAGAGGTGGTCGTCGTGACAACGGAAGAAAAATTAGAACGTTTCCAGAAATACTGTCTGGAAAATGCGAGAGTCCGCAGCGCAAATATGCTGGACGAATATACGCAGGCACTTGAAAAGACGTTTGAAGAGCATCAGGCAGACGCCCATCGCCGTGCAGATATGCAGCTCAAGGCAGAGACCCAGAAGATCCAGAAGGACATCAACAAAAAGCTGTCCATCGAGCAGATCAACTTAAAACGGACTCTCGGTCATAAGCAGGACGAATTAAAGGATAAATTATTTGTAGAACTCCGCGATATGCTTGCAAACTTCATGGAGACTGCCGAGTATGACAGACTCTTAGATGCACAGGTAGCGGACGCTGTCAAGATCGCAGACGGCGAGCCAATGATCATCTATATTGATCCGGCTGATGAAAAAAAGCTCCACAATCTGGCTATGCAGCACCAGGCCGATGTACGGATCAGCGAATATTCTTTCCTGGGCGGCACCAGAGCCGTGATCCCAGGCAAAAACATTCTGATCGACAACTCCTTCCAGGCAAAACTTGCCGAGGCAAGAGAGAATTTCCAGTTCGATTCAGCAGCACAGACAGGAGGTACCATCCATGGCTAAGACAGGCGTTATCTATGGCATCAACGGTCCTATCGTCCACATCAAAGGCGATGTCGGTTTTGAGATGCATGAAATGGTCTATGTCGGAAAAGACAATCTGGTTGGTGAGGTAATCGGTCTGGCCTCCGATGATACCATCATTGAAGTATATGAGGAAACCACCGGTATGAAACCTGGTGAGATCGTAACTGGTACCGGCGCTCCGGTATCCGTTACCCTGGCACCTGGTATTTTAAATAACATTTTTGACGGTATTGAGCGTCCATTAAGCGAGATCGCAAAAGAAGGCGGCGCTTACATTGGCCGCGGTGTGAATGTAGATTCCCTGGATACCCAGAAATTATGGGAGACCCATATGACTGTAAAAGCAGGTGACCGCCTGTATCCGGGTTCTATTATCGCAGAGGTTCCGGAGACCCCGGCTATCACCCACAAGGTGATGCTTCCACCGGATTTAGAGGGCTACGTAGTCGATGTTGCTGCTGATGGCAGATACACCATCAACGACACCATTTTGACCTTACAGTTATTAGATGGAACCGAGAAAAAGCTTTCCATGACCCAGAAATGGCCGATCCGTGTACCGCGTCCAACAGCAAAGCGTTATCCGGCATCGGTTCCGCTGATCACCGGCCAGCGTATCATGGATACCATGTTCCCACTGGCTAAAGGTGGCACAGCAGCGATCCCAGGCGGTTTCGGTACCGGCAAGACCATGTCCCAGCACCAGATCGCAAAATGGTCTGACGCAGATGTGATCATCTACATCGGCTGCGGCGAACGTGGTAATGAGATGACCCAGGTTCTGGAGGAGTTCAGCGAACTGATCGACCCGAAATCCGGCAACCCTCTGATGGACCGTACCACTCTGATCGCCAACACCTCCAACATGCCGGTTGCTGCCCGTGAGGCAAGTCTTTACTCTGGTCTGACTCTGGCTGAGTATTACCGGGATATGGGCTACGATGTAGCCATCATGGCAGACTCCACTTCCCGTTGGGCAGAGGCTCTGCGAGAGCTTTCCGGACGTCTGGAAGAGATGCCGGCCGAGGAAGGTTTCCCGGCATATCTGGCTTCCCGTCTTTCCGCTTTCTATGAGAGAGCCGGAATGATGCAGAACTTAAATGGAACCGAAGGTTCTGTTACCATCATCGGAGCAGTTTCCCCACAGGGTGGTGATTTCTCCGAGCCTGTTACCCAGAACACCAAACGTTTCGTCCGCTGCTTCTGGGGACTGGATAAATCCTTAGCTTACGCAAGACATTATCCTGCGATCCAGTGGCTGACCAGCTACTCCGAGTATTTAACAGACTTAGCACCATGGTACAATGACCATGTAAATCCCAAATTCGTGGACTACCGCAACCGCTTAATGTACCTGTTAAACCAGGAAAGCAGCTTAATGGAGATCGTAAAACTGATCGGCAGCGATGTTCTGCCTGATGACCAGAAACTGATCCTGGAGATCGCCAAGGTTATCCGTGTCGGCTTCTTACAGCAGAACGCCTTCCACAAGGATGATACCTGTGTACCGATGACCAAGCAGTTCGCCATGATGGATGTGATCCTGTACCTGTACAAGAAGTCCAAATCCCTGATTTCCATGGGTATGCCGATGTCTGTTCTGAAAGAGGATAAGATCTTCGATAAGGTCATCGCCATGAAATACGACATCCCGAATGACAAGCCGGAACTGTTTGAGCAGTATAAAAAAGACATTGACGCATTCTATGAAGACGTCATTGAAAGAAACGCATAAGAAGGAGGTTCCAAATGGCAGTTGAATATTTAGGTTTAAGTGCAATCAACGGACCTCTGGTGGTCCTGGAAGGCGTCCGCGGCGCCAGCTACGATGAGATCGTGGAAATGACCGTGGGCGGCAATGAAAAGAAGCTGGGACGTATTGTTGAGGTTTACGAGGACAAAGCCATCATCCAGGTATTTGAAGGTACAGAAGGAATGGCTCTCCGGAACACACACACGCGTCTGACCGGACATCCTATGGAGTTAGCCGTATCGGAGGATATGCTTGGCCGTACCTTCAACGGTATCGGCGTTCCGATCGATGGTCTGGGCGACATCCGTTCCGACATCAAATTAGACGTAAACGGCAAACCATTAAACCCGGTAAGCCGTGAGTACCCACGTAACTATATCCGTACCGGTATTTCTGCTATCGACTGTCTGACCACCCTGATCCGTGGCCAGAAGCTGCCGATCTTCTCCGGCAACGGTCTTCCACATGACCAGCTGGCTGCACAGATCGTACAGCAGGCTTCTCTGGGAGAGGATTCTGACGAGGAATTCGCTATCGTATTCGCCGCTATGGGTGTCAAATACGATGTGGCTGATTTCTTCCGCCGCACCTTTGAAGAGAGCGGTGTTTCCTCCCACGTAGCCATGTTCATCAATCTGGCAAATGACCCGGTGGTTGAGCGTCTGATCACACCAAAGGTAGCCCTGACACTGGCAGAGTACCTGGCATTTGAGAAGGGCATGCACATCCTGGTTATTTTAACCGATATGACTTCCTTCGCAGAGGCTATGCGTGAGGTTTCCTCCTCCAAAGGAGAGATCCCATCCCGTAAAGGTTACCCGGGATACTTATACAGTGAACTGGCAACTATTTATGAGCGCGCCGGTATCGTAAAAGGCGGCAAAGGTTCTGTGACCCAGATCCCGATCTTAACCATGCCAAACGACGATATCACCCACCCGATTCCTGACTTAACCGGTTACATCACCGAGGGTCAGATCGTTCTGGACCGTAACTTAAACGGCCAGTCCGTTTACCCGCCAATCAGCGTCCTTCCTTCTCTGTCCCGTCTGATGAAGGATGGTATCGGTGAAGGCTACACCAGAAAAGACCATCAGGATGTTGCCAACCAGCTGTTCTCCTGCTACGCCAAAGTAGGTGACGCAAGAGCGCTGGCATCCGTTATCGGTGAAGACGAGTTATCCCCGATCGATAAGAAATACCTGGCATTCGGTAAAGCATTTGAGAGCCGCTTCATCGGACAAGGTCCAACCGAGAACCGTACCATCTTAGAGACTCTGGATATCGGCTGGGAGCTTCTTGGCATGCTGCCAAGAGAAGAGTTAGACCGTATCGATACCAAGATCCTGGATCAGTATTATAAACCTGCGGACACGGGTGCTGACAAAGAATAGGAGGGTTTTTCATGAATCCGAATACATTCCCTACAAAGGGTAACCTGATTCTGGCCAAGAACTCTCTGGCCCTGGCAAAGCAGGGCTATGTGCTGATGGACAAAAAGCGGAACATCCTGATCCGGGAGCTGATGGATCTGATCGACCAGGCGAGGGATATCCAGTCGGAGATCGACTCCACCTTCCGCGAGGCTTACGAGTCCCTCCAGAAGGCCAACATCGAGCTGGGCATCAACTACGTCCAGGAGATCAGCTCTTCCATTCCGATTGAAAATGGAATCCGCATCAAAGCCCGCAGTATCATGGGAACCGAGATTCCCCTGGTACAGCACGAGGAGGCCCCCATCAACCCGACCTATGCTTACTACAACACAAGGGAGTCCTTAGATGACGCCAGAGTAAAATTCGACAAAGTAAAGGAACTGACTATCAAGTTATCCATGGTGGAAAATTCCGCTTACCGTCTGGCCAACAATATTAAGAAAACACAGAAACGTGCAAACGCATTGAAAAACATCACCATCCCGACCTATGAGACATTGACGAAAGATATCACCAATGCTCTGGAGGAGAAGGAGCGTGAGGAGTTTACACGGTTGAAGGTGATCAAAAGACAGAAAGAGAAGCGTGCGTAAGCGCTTCTCTTTTTTTGTGCCCACCTGTTTCACCTCTGGACATCCCTTCGTATTTTTACTATAATAGTAACTATTCAGTACCTTCATAGTTACGAGCAAAAATCCATTCCAGATCAGCTTCGCTGATGGGATTTTTGCTTTCTAGCCTATGTGTTCTTACGGTCAGCGCAGCATGTGCGCAGACCTACTGAATAGTTACCTATAATACAGCTATTATGGGATTTGTTTCCCTAAATCTGAAGATAAGAATCGAGGAATATGATGAAAGACAATCACGTACTTTCCTACGCTCTTGGAATCCTGTTCTCCTTCTGCCTGATCGTGACCCTTCTGATCACATCTGTGGAGGCGGTGACTTACTGGACTCCGGGCTATTATGAGCGGGAATACTCGAAATACAACGTAACAGAAGATGTTCATATGGAAATGGACGACTTATTAGACGTAACGAAGGAAATGATGGCGTACCTGCGGGGCAACCGGGAAGACTTACATGTTCCGACCATCGTAGACGGACAGCCCAGGGAATTTTTCAATGACCGGGAGATCGCCCATATGGAGGACGTCAGAGGTTTGTTGGGGCGTTGGTGCTGCGGCGGATCTGCATCATCACGGCATTTGTCTGCGTGGCTCTTCTGTGGCTTCTGAAGGCAGATATCGCCCTGGTAGTTCCACGGTCTGTCTGCTGGGGAACCGGACTGTTTTTTGCTATTATCTGTGTGCTGGGACTTGTGATATCCACAGACTTCACGAAATATTTCGTGATCTTCCACCATATTTTCTTCAACAATGACTTATGGCTGTTAGATCCTGCAACGGATCTGTTGATCAATATTGTTCCGGAGCCATTTTTTGTGGATACGGCTTCTTATATTGCTCTGGTGTTCGGCATCAGCGTGGCGGTCATCTTCGGAGTGTCACGCTGGTGGCTGCGCCGGGAGAAACGCCAGAGAAAGCAGGCGGACGGCTCCCATCCGGCAAACGCATAGGATTTCGGTCTTTTGCCTGCAAAATCATTTTTATGATAACGGAGATTTTTGATGAAACGAATTTTTCACTTTTTATTATGTCTGACATTGGTATTTTCCCTGATCACACCGTTTCATGCTTACGCAGAGGCCACCTGGCCGGATTACGTGCCGATCCAGGCGGAAGGCGGCATCGTAATAGACGCCGACACGGGAACGGTCCTTTACGGAAAGAACATCCACACTGCCTACTACCCGGCCAGTATCACGAAGATCATGACAGCCCTGGTGGTGATTGAAAACTGCTCTCTGGATGAAATGGTGACCTTTTCCCACAACGCCGTCTACAATGTGGAGGCGGGAAGCAGCAGCGCCGGACTGGATGAGGGCGACGTATTGAGCGTCCGGGACTGCTTGTATGCCCTTTTACTGAAATCCGCCAATGAATCCGCCAATGCCCTGGCAGAGCATGTAGCCGGTTCCACGGAAGCATTTGCGGAAATGATGAACGCCAAAGCGGCATCCCTCGGCTGCCAGGATTCCCATTTTGCCAATCCAAGCGGCTTAAATAACCCGGATCACTATGTTTCCGCCTATGATATGGCGTTAATTGGACGGGCTGCCTTAAACAATCCGACCTTTCTGGAGATCGACTCCACCTTATACTACGATCTGCCTGTGACCAAGCGCAATCCCGAGGGCGGACGTATCTATCCAGGACACAAGATGTTAAAGAAAAATATGCCGGAATACTATGAAGGCTGTATCGGCGGCAAGACCGGATACACGTCCCTAGCTGGCAATACCCTGGTAACCTTTGCCCGCAGAAATGGCATGACCCTGGTATCTGTGGTCTTAAACGGCCACCAGACCCAGTACACCGACACCAAAGCCCTGTTAGACTTTGGTTTCCAGAATTTCCAGACAGTCTCCGCAGGAGACTACGACACCACTTACCAGTCCGTAACCAATGACATGACCATCGCCGGACTGACTACTTCGGAATTAGCAGGCTTAATAATTGATCCTGACAGTAAGGTAACGATCCCGAAAGCCTCCGATTTCTCCTCTGTCACCTCCCAGATCTCCTACGATCTCCCGGCCGACGCCCCCCAGGGCGCCATTGCTCAGATCACGTACCAGTGGGGCCAGAGAAAGATCGGAACTGCTTATTTAAAGCTGTCCCTCTCTCCGCAGGCAGAGGATACTGCTGGTGCAGACAGCTCAGATATGGCCTCTGGCGCTCCAGAATCGGTTTTGAGCGGCGAAAATGGTTCGAATGAGGATTCTTCCACAATTGACACGCAGTCCATTACAAGGGATTCTGGTGCTTTAGGAAGCGATTCCACCAACACCACCTCTGATAGTACCTCCCAGACACTCCCAGAGGTCACTCTTCCGGACAAGACCCGTGATGATTCCTCTCCTCTTGCCACCTTCCACGTTCCATCCATCGTATGGATCGTCCTGGCAGTTCTGTTCATCGGCGGAGCCATCGCTGCCATCGCAGTCGTTCTCCATGCCAAACATGAACAGAAGGAAGAAGAAGAACGCATTCTCCGCAAGCAGAAACGCCTGGCGCGGCTGGAGGCCAGTGGAATCAGTCAGGAAGAGTTTAATCTGATGCTGGAGAGGAAACGGTCGTCTTATACTACGACGAAGAAGGGGAAACGGACGTTATCACGGAAAAGAAAATAGTATTGAATGTTGAATCAACTTGGTAAATAGCCCGGAGGCAGGCGGAAATGATTCACACCGGACGCGCTCGCGCTCAGAGACGCAAGTAGCCGTACTAAGGGTGCAAAATACGCACCCTAAGGACGGACATGCGTCTATGGTCCGGCTTAGAATTCATTTTCCGCCTGCCTCCTATGTTTCTGGCCGTTCCACATTTTATTACAATTAAAGCTAAAATATAAAAAAATAACCGCCCCAGCCTCCGAAACTGAACGGTTATTTTTTATATATCATATGTGGACTAACCGTCTATCGGTAGCACCTTTTCTATAATTATAATACCATGCTTTAAAAAAATGTCAAAAACTTTCTATCCACTTCATAATATCTCTACAAAAGAATTGAAATATTTTCTTACTTCATGGATTCTATATTGAATAATCTGGTCAAACTCATCATACTGGAGAAAGTAACGGACAAAAACCATTGCGACACCTTATGTAAAAAGCTGCCATAGAAATTGATCAGCCACAGAATCCGTCTGCAAATCCATTACTCCGTATTGAGCCTGATAAACATGCCCCAGTTCATGAATTATCAGCCCTGTCATAGAATTTATATCACACCAGTTTAATTCCATGATCTTTTCGATTCCAAGAAGAATCACTCTTCTGCCATGAATCATCGTGACCCGTCCTGCTGCATTACACAGACCAAGATAAAGAATCACATCCACATCTATATCTCTATGGAATATCCCAATTATTTTTGCATCCAACTGTTCCGTGACTTTGCTAAATGATGCTAGAACCTGTTCCCGTTTTTCCTCATCACATATCATAGCGTTCAATATAGGTAAATAATCATTTTCCCACGAAAATCCAGCATTTATACATTTTCGCATCCCATCCAGGCATAATTCTTTTGCACCAGGTACTGCTTTATCAATATAATGTTCCCATTTCCGCAAATCAAATTGGCCTGCTGCAAAAATATCCAATGATTCTTTCGAAGTATCAATTACCTTCATCGATGCACCTTCCGAATCCGGTTCTCCCGTCTCTTCTCCCTCTGCTCTTCTTTCTTCTTAAACACATCCTGGGCTGCATTTTCATCGACCAGCTTCATGGTTTTTACACCGTACAGCCGACCATCTTCTGCTTTTTTTATGCGGATCTTTCCTCTCACAAATCCATGCTCCGGGCACACGGCCAGACAAAAGTACTGTTTCTGATTGACGGAAAACCACTGCATTTTCTTCCGCAGCATCCGGTGGCATTTCTGACAGATCATGTCTGTCACCACTTTATCTGCCAGGATCTCTTCTTTCGTCTCAAAGCCTCTGGACACATACTTTGCGTAAGTTGGGAACTCCAGATAGATCTCCTCTGCCCGTCTTCCTGGGATCCAGTAATAATCAATGGAAAGGTATCTTCCCCAGGTCTCCAGATCGATCTCCTGCATCACCTTTCCCGTGTAATAGGCGTCATCCAGCGCCCGGTGAAATGGACGTTCTTCTAACAGCTGCAGCTCTTCTACTGCCCGGTCTAAGGACACCCGTTCCTTTCCATTCCCCTTCTGCAGCGCATATAATTTCTGGATATCCAGATAATAAAGCGGTCGTTCAAATGGAATCTCCACCTGGTAATACTCCATATTCCGCTGCAGCTCCGTCAGGTCCATCGCTCCCCAGGTGCAGAAACGGCAGTCTGGACCGCACCATTCTAAAAATTCCTTTATGACCTCCGGGAATAACCTTCCCTCCCGCTTCAATGTCTCCATGTCCATATGAGTCACTTCCAGGATCTTGCGGTGCAGCTCCACATAGACCTGTGGCGTGATCAGCCCATGAAACTCTGACACCATATTCAGTTTTTCATCCAGCTTTACCGCGCCGATCTCAATAATTTCAAAGGGGAAATGCTCTATGGAATGCTCTTTTCCTTCAATACTCTGGTTCCACTCCAGATCAAATACAATATAATTCTTCATAATGGGGACATTATAGCATAGAAGAACGGTCTTTGACTAGAGGTAATCCAGTCCCCCAGCAGCTTTCGTGGATATACAAAACCCCCGACAGTTCGTAAAAACCGTCGGGGGAAATATTTTTTCACTACTGCCTATTCGTATTCTACCACATCAAGCCATTTCTCCAGAAGCTCTTTCTCCTCCGGAATGCCCTTACCCAGTCTGGATGCTGCGGTAATTGGCATCCATCTCTGCACGTACTGTTTTGCGGTATCTGTCATATCGCAGAACAGCTCCAGATACAGATCTGCCCACTTCTGGTCCTTTAATGCGAACAACAGATATGTAGTTGCCGCATCTGCAGAAGCGTTGCCCTGGGTCGCATGGGACCAGTCGAGGATGTGACACCTGCCCTCTGCATCCACGATGATGTTACTTGGGTTAAAGTCCCCATGAAGCACCTTATCGTGCTTTGGCATACCTGCCAGACGGGATCTTAACTCGTAGCGGGTAGTTGCGTTGATCACCTTGGAAGCAGCGATCTTGCTATCCCATTTATCTTTTAATTTGTTTAACAGTGGCGCACGTTTGCTGTGAACCTCCAACTGGAGCGCTACAAACTCTTTCATATATTTCTCTAAGTTTGCCGGATCCTCTTCCATGATCTGCTCTAAGGTCTTGCCCTCTACATAATCAGAAACGATGCACCATTTGCCATCCTCGGTCACATTCACGCTGTGGATCTTCGGAATATCCAGACCGGTCTCCTCGACTCTGGCCTGGTTTAAAGCCTCGTTGAGGACATCCGTCTTTGGAAAGTTTGCGTCAAATACCTTCACTGCAGTATCGCCGTCTCTGTAGATCACTTTATGGGCTCTTGTAGCTAAAATGTTCTCTGTTTTCATTATTTTTCCCCTTTCCGATCCGATGGATTTCCGGAATCTTTCCTACCTCTATTTTAGCAGTTTCAGCTCCGGAAATCCAGTCTGGTATTAGTTCTCGCTCTTTTTATTGTCGCCGTAGTAAGCCCGTAAGAACATATCCTTGATCTCGCTGATCAGAGGGTATCTTGGGTTTGCGCCGGTACACTGGTCATCAAATGCCTTCTCGCACATATCATCCAGAGTCTCTAAGAAATATTTCTCATCTACGCCGTAGTCTGCGATGGTCTTCTTGATACCGACCTTCTCTTTCAGTTCCTCGATCTTCGCGATCAGCTTCTGAACTGCCTCAGCGTCATCCTTTGCCTGAATGCCTACGAAACGGGCACACTCTGCGTATCTTGCCATCGTATGTGGATACTGGTACTGGGAGAAGGTTCCCATCTTTCTTGGGCACTCAGCTGCATTGTACTCAACAACCATGGAGATCAGCAGTGCGTTAGCGACACCATGAGGAATATGATGGAATGCACCCAGCTTGTGAGCCATGGAGTGACATACGCCTAAGAATGCATTGTTAAATGCCATACCAGCCATGCAGGAAGCGTCTGCCATCTTGCATCTTGCCTCTACATCATTGCCATTCTCATAAGCTCTTGGAAGGTACTCAAATACATTTTTCATTGCCTTTAAAGCAAGGCCGTCTGTATAATCTGTTGCCATAACAGATGCGTATGCCTCTAACGCATGAGTCAGAACGTCAACACCAGAAGCGCTGGTTAAGCCCTTTGGCTGGCTCATCATGTTGTCGGCGTCTACGATGGACATATCTGGCATTAACTCATAGTCAGCCAGCGGATATTTCACACCTGTCTCCTGATCGGTGATAACTGCGAAGGAAGTTACCTCAGAACCAGTACCGGAAGAAGTTGGGATCGCTACGAAATAAGCTTTCTCGCCCATCTTCGGGAATGTGTAAACTCTCTTACGGATATCGATAAAACGCATTGCCATATCCTGGAAATCTACTTCTGGATGCTCGTACATTACCCACATGATCTTACCTGCATCCATTGCGGAACCACCGCCCAGCGCGATGATCACATCTGGCTTAAATGCGGTCATTGCCTTGGCACCAGCCTGTGCATTGGCCAGTGTCGGATCTGGCTGAACATCGGAGAAGCACTGATATACGATGCCCAGTTCGTCTAATTTGTCAGTGATCGGTTTGGTATATCCATTCATGTACAGGAAGGAGTCAGTTACGATAAATGCTCTCTTCTTATCCATTACATGTTTTAATTCGTCTAATGCAACTGGCATACAGCCCTTCTTAAAGTAAACCTTTTCCGGTGCGCGGAACCACAGCATATTTTCTCTCCTCTCAGCTACGGTCTTAATATTCAGCAGATGTTTCACGCCTACGTTCTCAGAAACGGAGTTACCGCCCCAGGAACCACAGCCAAGTGTCAGAGATGGAGCTAATTTGAAGTTGTATAAATCACCGATTCCACCGTGGGAAGAAGGTGTGTTGACCAGGATACGGCAGGTCTTCATGGCTGCTGCGTGTTTTGCCATTTTCTCCTTCTCGTTGACATTGATGTACAGAGAAGAGGTATGGCCATAGCCGCCGTCTGCAACCAGCCGCTCAGCCTTTGCAATGGCCTCGTCAAAGGTCTTTGCCTTGTACATAGCCAGAACTGGGGACAGCTTCTCGTGAGCAAACTCTTCAGAAATATCTACAGACTCTACTTCACCGATCAGGATCTTGGTATCTTTCGGAACCTCAACGCCTGCCAGCTTTGCGATGGTGTGAGCGCTCTGACCAACGATCTTGGCATTTAATGCGCCATTGATGATGATGGTCTTACGAACCTTGTCTAACTCGTCTTTCTTTAAGAAATAGCAGCCTCTGTATTCAAATTCTTTTCTTACTTCTTTATAAATTGGCTCCAGAACGGTCACGGACTGCTCGGAAGCACAGATCATACCATTATCAAAGGTCTTGGAATGGATGATGGAGCTGACTGCCATCTTGATATCTGCGGTATCATCAATGATAACCGGAGTATTGCCTGCGCCTACGCCCAGTGCCGGTTTACCGGAGGAGTAAGCTGCGTGTACCATGCCAGGACCGCCGGTTGCCAGGATGGTATCGGAATTCTTCATGACTTCCTGGGTCAGATCCAGAGATGGAACATCGATCCATCCGATGATATTTTCCGGTGCGCCAGCCTTTACTGCTGCGTCCAGAACGATCTTTGCTGCTGCGATGGTGCTCTGTTTTGCACGTGGATGTGGGGAAATGATGATGGCGTTTCTGGTCTTCAGTGCGATCAGGGTTTTAAAGATCGCTGTAGAAGTCGGGTTAGTAGTCGGAATTACTGCTGCGATCAGACCGATCGGCTCTGCGATCTTCTTGATTCCATATGCCTTATCTTCCTCGATCACACCACAGGTCTTGGTGTTCTTATATGCGTTGTAAATGTACTCTGCTGCATAGTTGTTTTTGATAACCTTATCCTCTACAACACCCATGCCAGTCTCAGCAACTGCCATCTTTGCTAACGGGATTCTCTGCTGATTTGCTGCTTTCGCTGCCTCGTAGAAAATTTTATCTACCTGCTCCTGGGTATAGGTTGCAAATACTTTCTGAGCCTCGCGCATTGCAGCCATCTTCGCTGTCAGCGCTTCTACACTGTCGATGATCTCTGGTACGGTTACCTGTGCATTCTTTGTCATGCTTGACCTCCTGAAAAGTGGTATCGTTTATAGATGCTTTCATTGATATTTTTTTAACATTGTTATGACTGTATTGTATCAATTCGTTAAAAAAATATCAATATAAAAATTGTTATAAATTTTATTATTTTTCATTCAGTCTGTTGTTTATTTTGCACACAAAGTAAGCTGGAGGATGAGATCCCTGTTCCAGACACTCCGGCTTGAACCTAAACTTTGTCAAATTCGTAACTCAAAATGATTTCTGTTTGTTTTTATATAACCTTCTTTTTGTAATTTTGATATCTCTGTAGACATTGCCGCACGGTCAATGCAAAGATAATCTGCCAGCTGCTGCCGGTCAAATGGAATGTCAAAGGATAAGGATGACTGCCTGATCGATTCGGTTGACAGATAAGACAACAATTTATCCCTGGTGGTCCGCTTACCGACATGCGTGATCTTATCGTTAAGGATCAGTATCTTATTCGCCAGGACACTGACTAAGTTACGGATCAGCTTCTGATGATGTTCACATGCCGTCGGGCAGGAAACCAGAAGTCTCTGAACATTTAAAAACAGGATCTCACAATCCTCATCTGCTACCACACTGATATTCAGCACCGCTCCCGGACTTGCTGCATATGGCTCACCAAAAAAATCACCGGCATGGCATTTGGACAGGATATTCCGATGCCCCCAGAGATCTTCCTGGATCACAAGGACACAGCCAGCCACTACGAGTCCCATTACCTCCGTAGAATCTCCTGCCCTGAAAATATAGGAATTCCGTTTTCTGGAAATTGCTGCTGCATTTACGCAGTGAAGGATCGATAATATCTCACAGTCAGAAAGTCCTGTAAAAAATGGACTGTTTTTTAAAATGGGCAAATATTTTTTCAAAATCATACCTCCTGTTGGAAATCAAACATACATGTTGTAATTATTATACTATACTTCCAGCAGAATCAACTGTTAAATGCTACTGACGGAGGAAAAAAATGATAAGAAGAATTATTCGGATCGATAAAGAAAAATGTAATGGCTGTGGTGCCTGTGCAGATGCCTGCCACGAGGGCGCCATTGATATCATCAACGGAAAAGCAGAGCTGGTACGAGAACATTTCTGTGACGGACTGGGAGATTGTCTCCCGGAATGCCCCACAGGAGCGATTTCTTTTGAAGAAAGAGAAGCGCCGGAATACGATGAAGAGGCTGTCAAAGAAGCGCAGAAAAAAATATCTGCCAAAAACCAGGCAATATCTGCACACACTGGCTGTCCCGGATCTAGGATCATGCAGATCCAGCGGACAGAAACACCCGAAACAGATCAATCACCTTCAACAGGACCTCAGATATCAAGGCTCCAGAACTGGCCGGTACAGATCAAACTGGCGCCCGTTCATGCGCCCTATTTTAACGGTGCGAAGCTTTTGATCGCTGCAGACTGTACTGCGTATGCTTACGCAGGCTTCCATCAGGATTTTATGCGGAATAAAGTAACGCTCATTGGCTGTCCCAAACTGGATCAGGTGGATTATACCGAAAAGCTGACTGCGATCATTCAACAGAACGACATCCAGAGCGTAACTATCCTAAGAATGGAAGTTCCTTGCTGCGGCGGTCTCGAAATGGCAGCAAAAAAAGCGCTTCAAAACAGCGGAAAATTTATTCCCTGGCAGGTTGTAACGATTGGTATTGACGGAAAAATCATGGACTAAAAGGAGAATATGCTCATGGATAAGAAAATGTTTTGTTTTCAGTGCGAACAGACTGCCGGATGTACCGGCTGCACTGGAAATTCTGGTGTCTGCGGAAAAAAAGCAGATACGGCTGAATTACAGGACAAACTGACAGGTGCATTAATCGGCCTGGCAAGATCCATCGATGACACAGCCATGGTATCAGAAAACACCTGGCAGATCATAATAGAAGGACTGTTTACCACAATCACCAATGTCAGTTTTGACAATGCGGCTATTGAAAACATGATACAAAAAGTCAGGGCTGAAAAGGACGCTCTGGTTCCTGGCTGCAGCCAATGTCAGTCTCGTTGCGGCCGAACAGATGACTATGATATGCAGCAGCTATGGGATGCCGATGAAGATATCCGTTCTTTGAAATCCCTTATTCTCTTTGGTATCCGCGGAATGGCTGCCTACGCCTATCATGCAAAAGTTCTGAATTATGAAGATCCCGAAGTAAATCATTTCTTCTGCGAAGCATTATTTAAGATCGGTTATGAAGAAAGTGTGGAAGCGCTGCTTCCTACTGTGCTCAAAGTAGGGGAAATCAACCTGAGGTGCATGGCACTTCTTGATAAGGCCAATACAGAGACCTATGGAACACCGGAACCGGCTGTCGTTACTCTTGCAGTAGAAAAAGGCCCTTTTATTGTCGTAACCGGTCATGATCTGAAAGACCTGCAGCTTTTACTTGAACAGACAGAAGGCAAGGGAATCAATATCTATACTCATGGCGAAATGCTTCCAGCCCATGCTTATCCGTTCTTAAAGAAATTTCCTCACCTGAAGGGCAATTTTGGAACTGCATGGCAGAACCAGCAGAAGGAGTTTGATCACCTGCCTGCCCCTATCCTCTACACTACAAACTGCCTGATGCCTCCGAAAAAAAGCTATGCCGACAGGGTATTTACAACAGAGATGGTTTCCTTCCCAGGCGCGGTTCATATTGATGAGAAGAAAGATTTCACGCCGATTATTGAAAAAGCATTGGAGCTGGGCGGCTACAAAGAAGATCAGATATTCACAGGCATCAACGGCGGCACACAAGTAACAACCGGCTTTGGGCATGCAGCCATCCTGTCCCATGCAGATACGATCGTAGAAGCTGTAAAATCAGGTGCGATCCGTCATTTCTTCCTGGTTGCCGGCTGTGATGGAGCCAAACCTGGCCGAAACTACTATACAGAGTTTGTAAAACAGACACCTTCTGACAGTATTGTCCTTACTCTGGCCTGTGGAAAATTCCGTTTCAATGATCTCGATCTGGGAGAAATCGGTGGTCTGCCACGACTGATGGATCTGGGGCAGTGTAATGATGCCTATGGTGCGATCCAGGTCGCTGTGACGCTTGCGGATGCATTTGGATGTTCTGTAAATGAGCTCCCGCTTTCCTTCATCCTGTCATGGTATGAACAGAAGGCCGTCTGCATTCTATTAACCCTTCTGCATCTGGGTATCAAAAACATCCGTCTTGGCCCTTCTCTTCCAGCGTTCCTTTCTCCTAATATTCTGAACGTTCTGGTAGAAAATTATGGAATTGCACCGGTCACTACGCCGGAAAAAGATATCCAATCAGCCACACTGTCACACTAAACACCTACCCTTTTTCCAGTCCACATACAATCAGCAGATCCCCGTCCACCCGGAATTTCACATCAAATCCCGCAAATGGCACGCCGTACACCCGCTCCGGATCCTGGAAATAGGTGGGGCGGGGATCCTGGGACAGGATTCCCAATACCGCCTGGCGCTTCTCCTCCGGATACTGGTTTAGCAGTTCCTCCGGAAACTCTACCTTCAATTCATGGATCTTGGTCTCTCTGGTATAGCCTTCGGATGCCTCCGGATGACAATCTGTCAATGGAATATAAGGCTTGATGTCATAAATGGGGGTTCCGTCTAACAGATCGACACCTGCCACCCACAGCACCGGGCCGTCTTTCTCGTCCTGCTCTACCCGATCTAATTTCACACAGGAAAGGCCGATGTTGTTGGGACGGAACGGAGCTCTGGTGGCGAAAACGCCCATACGTTTTTTGCCGCCAAGTCTCGGAGGCTTGACTGTGGCTGACCAGTGTTCCTTCTTCGCCTCGGAGAACTCCCAGAGAAGCCAGATGTGGGAAAATTCTTCGATTCCTTTGTAGACCTGGGGATTGCGGTATTCCGGCTCCAGGACAATCTTTCCTTTCAGGCTATCGATAAGGCCGCTTTGACGGGGAATCCCGAACTTACTTGGGAAATCCGTCCGAATATGTCCGATCACTTTCATCACTGCATTTCCTCCTGTTCTTTCTCCCCGTCACCAGGTTCCCAGTCCATAGCGGTTTCCGCCCACTTAAGACACGCCTGCTGCCACCGCCCTACAGCTTCCTCATACTGCCCAAGCCGCTCCCGGTACGCCGCTTCCTCGTCCCAGGCGTCTCCGTTCCAGAAGCCCTCTGACTGCTGCCACTGGATCATCATCTGCTCCAGCGCCTCCGCCAACATCTCCACCTGCTCTTTTGCCACTTCCATCGGTTCCGCCGCCAGACGCAGCTTCCAGTCCGTATACGCCTCTTCTGTGGAAAATTCACGCAGCCGGTGACGTTCTGCCTTGGGAACCGCCCGCATTCCGGCAATCAGCGCCTGCTCTTCGGCTTTGATCTGCGCCGCCAGGCTCTCGTGCTTCCCCTGCTTTTCCTTTTTTTCCAGGTAATGCTCATAGCCAAACGGATAATACATCACCGTCTGATTTTCGAAAATCATCACAGATTCTGCCACCTGCTTTAAAAAATACCGGTCATGGGACACAAACAGGATCGTTCCCGTATACGCCCGGAATGCGGATTCTAATGTCTCCTTCGCCGCAACATCCATATGGTTGGTCGGCTCATCCAGAATCAGGAAATTCGGACGGCTCTGCAGAAGCTCTGCAAGCACCAGACGGGATTTTTCACCCCCCGACAGACTGCTGACCTTCTTTGCCGCATCTTTTCCACCAAACAGGTACGCGCCTAACGTCTGCCGCACATCTTTCTCCGTCATGGACGGAAACAGTTCATGGAAATGCTCTAATACCGTCTTTTCCGACTGGATCTGGGCCGAATTCTGGTCAAAATATCCGATCGTCACCTGATTGCCGATCTGGTACTCACCGGAAACCGGCGGCAAAAAACCGGCGGCTGTCTTTAAAAATGTGGTCTTTCCCACACCATTTTTTCCCAGAATCCCAATCTTCTGACCTCTCTTGATCCGCATGGTGATCTCCATGATCGGACGGTCATAACCGATCTTTAAATGCTCCGATTCAAAGACCCATTTGCTTCCCAGCATGGCAGGCGTCAACTCCCCTGTGAAGATATGCTCCTCATGGTCAGAAGGCTTTGGCACCTTCGGCATCCGCTCCAGGATCTTCTTACGAGATCTTGCAAAGGACGCTTTCGTAGGCTTATGCTTAAATTTCTCGATCAGTTCCTCTAAGTGTCTGATCTCTTCCTGCTGCTTCTCATAAGCTTTCTTCTGGATCTGAAGATTCTTCCGCTTCTCCTCTTTATAATGGGTGTAATTGCCCGGATAGCGGGTCAGATGGCCGTCTTCCAGTTCATAGACCACCTCTGCCGTCCGGTCTAAGAAAAAACGGTCATGGGACACCATCACCACAGCCTTCTCATACTGCTTTAAATACTGCTCCAGCCATTCTGTCGTTTCAATATCCAGATGGTTGGTGGGCTCGTCCAGGATCAGGATATCCGGTTTTTCCAGCAACAGTCTGATCAGGGCGATCTTGGTCTTTTCTCCACCAGAAAAAGAGGACAAAAGTCTCTTTTTGTCCTCTCTTTTCAAACCAAATCCTGTGAAAAGCCGGTCATATTCCTGTTCATATTCAAACCGTTCCCATTCAAAGGTATCCTTACACGGGCAGACCGCTAAAAGCTCCTCCTCCACCGTCCGGTCATCTCCGGTAAATACACCCTGCTTTAACATCCCCACTGTCAGCCTGCGGGACATGGTGATTCCGGGCCCCATCCGCTTGTCATCGCCGTCCAGCTCCAGTTCCCCGGAAAGTACCTGCAAAAGCGTGGTTTTTCCCGCTCCATTGGCGCCTGTCACTGCGATCTTTTCTGTTCCCCGGATCTCAAAATCAATATGATCCAGGATCACATTACCGCCCAGGCTTACAGTTCCATCATTGATCTGATATAACATTTTAATCCTCTTTTATAACAAGATGTTGGGGGCAAAGGCTTTACGCCGTCACCCGGTCATACACCAGCGGCTCCTCGGCAGGTTTCGTATCGTCGATCTCATAAGCTGCTAAAAGCTTCTTCTCCGCTTCCGCAAACAGCTTCTCATCATCTGCGTAGAGCACTGCCAGAGTCTCACCGGCCTTCACCGGCTCACCGTATTTCTTCTTCAGGATAATGCCTGCTTTATAGTCGATCACATCGTCCTTCCTGCTTCTTCCTGCGCCTAAGCACACAGAAGCGATACCGATGCTCTCTGTATCCATATGGCAGACATAGCCGTCTTTTTCTGCTTTCACCTCTTTTGACAGAGCAGAACGCGGGAATTTCTCCGGATGATAGATGTAACTCTCATCACCGTGCTGGCCCTTGACCATATTGGCAAGAGCATCCAGGGCGCTTCCATCAGCCATGGCTCCTTCCGCCAGTTTCCGGCACTCCTCCAGGCTTCCTTTTCCAGCCATGTAAAGCATGTTAGCAGCCAGTTCCAGACATACAGCCGTTAAATCCGCCGGACCGTTGCCTTTTAAGGTCTCGATGGCTTCCATCACCTCTAAAGAGTTGCCAATCGCATGTCCCAGCGGGATATCCATATTGGTGATGACTGCACAGCATTTCCGTCCTGCCATGGTGCCGATAGAAACCATCTTCTCTGCTAATTTCCTGGAATCTTCCACAGTCTTCATAAATGCACCGCTTCCGGTCTTTACATCCAACACAATCGCATCACTTCCCGCCGCCAGCTTCTTACTCATGATGGAAGAAGCGATCAGCGGAATGCAGTCTACGGTAGCAGTCACGTCACGGAGCGCATATAATTTCTTATCTGCCGGAACCAGGTTGCCGGACTGTCCGATCACCGCGATCCCGTACTTGTTTACAATATCGAAGAACTCATCCCGCTCAATGCTGGTCTGAAGCCCTGGGATACTCTCCATCTTATCCACAGTTCCGCCGGTATGTCCAAGGCCCCGTCCACTCATCTTCGCTACTTTTACACCGAAAGACGCCACAATTGGTCCAATGATCAGGGTGGTCTTATCACCAACGCCGCCGGTGCTGTGCTTATCGGCTTTCACACCTTTGATCGGAGACAGATCCACCATATCGCCGGAATGTGCCATGGCAAGTGTCAGCTCTGTGGTCTCCTCATCATTCATGCCCTGAAAATAGATCGCCATCAGCATAGCAGACATCTGGTAGTCCGGGATCTCACCATTCACAAAGCCTGTCACCATGTAGGAAATTTCTTCTTTCGTCAGTGCATGGCCGTGTTTCTTTTTCTCGATCAGATCGTACATTCTCATAGGACTTACTTCACCTCCAGATTTTCCGGTCCAAATCCCATAGGCAGAATCTGTTCCAGGGTAAATTCCCGGTAGTCCTCCGGGCTCTTTGCAAGATAGATCTTAAAATCGTCTGGCGCACAGAACTCCCGCATCACCTGACGACACACGCCGCATGGCGGACAGTAATCGGTGATCACGCCATGTAACCCACCGCAGATCACGATGGCTTCAAACTCCCGTTTTCCGTCACCAACCGCCTTGAAAAACGCGCACCGCTCCGCGCAGACTGTCGGAGTATAGGACGCATTTTCAATATTATTTCCTGTATACACAGTTCCGTCCCTGCACAGAAGCGCTGCAGCTACGTGAAACTGGGAATATGGCACGTAAGAATTGGGCAGTGCATCAATAGCTGTCTGTATCAGTGTCTTTATTTCCATTCAGCTTCTCCTTCTCTGCTTTTGCCAATTTTACGATCCGGCTGGTACCCAGGCGCTTTGCGCCCAGACGTAAGAATTCCTCTGCATCCTCGAAGGACTTGATTCCGCCTGCTGCTTTCATCCGCACACTCTCACCGATGTGTTCAGAGAATAATTTAATATCTTCAAACGTAGCGCCTGCCTTGGAAAATCCGGTAGAAGTCTTGATAAAATCAGCGCCTGCTCTGGTCACCAGCTCGCACATCTTGATCTTCTCCTCGTCTGTCAACAGACAGGTCTCGATGATGACTTTCAGGATATGATCACCACAGGCCTCTTTTAACTGGCGGATCTCGTCCTCAACTTTATCGTATTCCTTGTCTTTTAAATCACCGATATTGATGACCATGTCGATCTCGTCTGCGCCATTGGCAATGGCATCCTTGGTCTCAAATACTTTTACAGCGGTTGTGTTGTAACCATTCGGGAAACCGATCACGGTACAAACCGCCATCTTATCCCCAACATACTCTTTTGCACGTTTTACAAAAGACGGTGGAATGCACACACTGGCTGTACCGTAAGCGATGGCGTCATCACAGATCTCCTTGATCTGTGCCCAGGTGCTGTCCTGCGCTAATAAGGTGTGGTCTACATACTGAAATACTTCTTTATTCATTTCTTGATTCCTCCCAATTTTGATTGATCTTCATAAGAAAACAATAACTGCCAAACACATCCGCTCTTTTTCTCGCTTATCTGCCTGGCAGTTATCCGTATAGAGTATCTTTTATTATAGCATTGATTATTGGTTCTTGCAATTTACTTCTAGCAAGACTTTGCAGGCCTTCCTATTGCAGGCGATGGCATATTTCATGATCTTCATTAGCCCCACCTGCTTGAAATACGCTTCGTAGTTCTTCTCTGACATCTGGGAAAGGGCCTGTCGACAGGCATGCGCTTCATCGCCCTCCTCTGCATATTTTACCTCAATCAGAATCCCCGTATCCCTGTTATCCACCCGGATCATAATATCGCTGAAGCCGTCTCCAGATTCCCGATTGGAAGTAATGATCCAATCATCTTTAAAGCTCAAAATTCCAAGCAACAGGCCATGATAAAAATTCTCTTTTGTCGGTTTTCTCACAAAAGTATCACGGATACTGATGGTTTTTGACATATATTCCGTAAAAAGTTTCTCTAAAACATCCGCCTTTCCATCCAAAAGTGCTTCACAAAAAGCTGATGCCATCGTTCCATCCTTGGCTACATCCTCTTTAAACAGCTTCAAAATGTGATCGGTTATGATATTCCGGATCTCCTGATTTGGAACTACTAGGTTATAGCGGTTTCCGTCCGGTTCTCCACGCTTTGTTAAATATCCCGTCATGAACAGTGTACTCCAGATATTTTCCGTGGATAAATACAACTCCTTATACGTCAATTCCTGATTGATTTCTTTCTGAACCGCCTCTCCATTTACCAGAAGCTCCAGTTCTGCTTTTGTCACCTTCTGCTGCTCGCCCATACCGTCAATAAAATGATAAATGGTCTCGTTGCTGCTGGTGTTCAGCCAGTAATTCTGCGGTGGAAGTTCCGGTTCTTCCAAATGGTCGCTGCAGTAATTGATCACATCCCATGGACAGTAAACGTCTACATTTCCAAAACGATACCCGTCATACCAGTCCTTCACTGTCTCATAATCCTGTTTCATTCCGTAATAATCAAGCATTTCCCGCACTTCATCATCGGTAAATCCAAAATACTCATCAAATGCTACCTTTGTGATGGGGTAAACCTTAAAATTATTAAGACCGGTGAAAATACTGTCTTTTGCCACCCGCAGACAGCCGGTAAGTACCGCAAATTTTAAGCTGTCATTGGTCTTTAACACATTTTCAAACAGGTTTCTGATCAACAGGATCATTTTCTCATAATATCCGTTTTCATTGGCCTTTGCCAGCGGAACATCATACTCATCGATCAGAACGATCACTTTCTCTCCATAATGCTTTTCCAACAGCTCCGAAAGCTCCCGCAGACTGTAAACCAACGTATCCTGGCTCATTTCCCCGCTCAACAGCTCATCAAACATCCGTTTATCAATATCGTCTAATTCCTTCTTTTTCAAAAGCTGCCACAGCCGCCTTGCTTCTGCATTGATCATGCGCACCAGCAAACGATACGCACCAGCAAAATCTTCCGCATTGATTCCTTTTAGGCTGATCGAAATCACTGGAAAATGGCCCATATAGTTTTCGCATAATTCACGATTTCCAGAAATATATAAATTATCAAACAACTCCGGCTCAGTTCCCGCCTCAAAAAAGGCTTTCAGCATACTCATATTCAGGGATTTTCCGAAACGGCGGGGACGGGTAAACAGATTTACCTTTCCCCATTGTGTCAAAAGCTGTTCAATCAGCTTTGTTTTATCCACATAGTAGAAATTATCCTGGCGGATCTCACGGAAATTCTCAATCCCAACAGGAAGCTTTTTTAACTGTTTCAACACGCTCGCCCCTTTCCCTGCATTCTATACGCTTATTTTAACATCCGCAGTTCATTACCGCAAGGCGTAAAAAATCCCCATCCAATGCGGATAGGGATTTTCTTCATCAGCTCTTAAAATTCATATGATACTCCACCTGATGCCCCGGCTGGGTCATATCCATCAGATCCAGATATTGATCCAGTTCCTGCTCAGTCAGCAGATGTTCGTCTAACACGATCTGACGGACCGGAATACCGGTTTTCATGCACTTTTTGGCAATCTCAGCGGATTTTTTGTAGCCAAGCGCCGGACAGAGGGCGGTAGCTAAGGCGGCGCTGGACTCCACCAGAGCTTTGCAGTGTTCCCGGTTGGCGGTAATACCGGTGATGCAGTTATCGATCAAGGTCTCTACAGCGCCTTTTAAGGTGTCGATGGACTCGAAGATCTTATAGAAGATCACGGGCTCGAAAGCATTTAACTCCATCTGTCCGGCTTCTGCTGCCATGGTGACGGTCACATCATTGCCGATCACATTGTAAGCCACCTGGGAGACTACCTCCGGGATCACCGGGTTGATCTTACCTGGCATGATGGAGGAACCGTTCTGTTTCGGCGGCAGGTTGATCTCACCAAGTCCGGCTCGTGGACCGCTGGATAAGAGGCGCAGGTCATTACAGATCTTAGATAAATTCACGGCGCAGACCTTTAAGGTGGCGGAGGTATGTACAAATCCGTCCAGGTTCTGGGTAGCGTCAAATAAATTCTCCGCCTGGGAACAGTCCGTACCACAGACCAGGTTGATGTTGTGGATGATGTGGAACAAATACACCGGATTCACATTGATGGCGGTTCCCACTGCCGTTGCACCGATATTTAGTATCTTCAGCTCTTCTTCCAGATTTTTGATCCTCTGGATATCCCGCTCGATCACTGCCGCATAAGCCCCAAAAGACTGTCCCAGACGGATCGGAACCGCGTCCTGAAGCTGGGTTCTTCCCATTTTCACCACGTCATCGAACTCGATGGACTTATCTCTCAACGCTTTGTGAAGCCGCTCTAACTCTGCCACGAAACCCGGAAGCAGGTTTAAAATGGTCAGTTTTCCCGCACAGGGGATCACATCGTTGGTGGACTGGGCCATGTTGACATGGTCATTGGGATGAACGATGGAGTAATCACCCTTTTGGCCCCCTAAGATCTCGATGGCACGGTTGGCGATGACCTCGTTGGCGTTCATATTGGCAGAGGTTCCCGCGCCGCCCTGAATGGCATCCACGATAAACTGATTATGGAGTTTTCCGGCAATAATCTCGTCACAGGCTTTCACGATGGCATTGCCTTTCTCTTCATCCAGCACATGGGCCGCCATATTCGTGTAAGCCGCTGCTTTTTTGATTCTTGCCAGGTTTTTGATAAACTCCGGATGAAGTGGTCTTCCTGTGATCTTGAAATTATTTTTTGCACGGAGCGTCTGCACTCCATAGTAGGCTTTCTCTGGTACATCCATGGTTCCGATGGAATCGGATTCTCTTCTTGTCATCATAATCTTGTCCTCCCATTTTCTGTTTCTAAGCTGAGAATAGCACTTTGGAAAAGAAAAATAAATACTTTGAAAAACTATGACAATTCTTAATAAAACAAGCCAAAAACCTTATTTTTTTAAGATTTTTGGCTGTTTTTCTATTTTTATTAAGTTTGTTTCTATACTGTTATGTCAATCACTCTGGAAGCTTCTCTTCTAAGGTTCCCTGCATATACTGATCCATGGCTTCTGCTACCACCTTTGCGTAAGCAGTTGCCTCTACCACAGTCTTGGCGCCCAGAACCACATCTCCCGCGGCGAAAATGCCCGGATGGGTGGTCTCACCAAACTGGTTTGTTACTAAAAGACCATTGGCAGACGCCTTTAACCCTTCTGTGGTGCTGACTAACTTATCCTTTGGTCCCTGGCTGACGGACACGATGGTACTGTCAGCGTGAACCTGGATCGGAGTCTCGTCCACACCGATGCGGTTGCCTTCCTCGTCAAATAATACCTTCTGGAACACCGGGCCGTCATCGGTGATCTCCACCGGCTGCATACCAAAGGACAATACCGCACCGTCCACTTTTGCATAAGCGATCTCCTCTGCGCTTGCCTGGCTCTTTAAACCACGGGCATACAGCGTTACGTTTCTTGCTCCCTTTCTCAGAGCGGTTCTTGCCACGTCCATGGCGGAATTTCCCATACCGATGATGGCAACCGTATCACCTAATTCATAGGAATCCGGGTTTGCCAGGTAATCAATGGCAAAGTGGACATTTCCTAAAGACTCACCCTTGATGCCCAGCTTCTTCGGTCTCCACACGCCGGTACCAATGAAAATGCTCTCATAACCATCACGGAACAGATCTTTGATCTCCAGCGCGCCGCCGATGGTGGTATTGGGACGGATCTTGATTCCGATCTCTCTTAATTTCTTCTTATAACGCTCCAGAATGGTCTTGGGCAGACGGAAATCCGGGATTCCGTACTGTAACACACCGCCGATCTTATCACGGGCATCAAAGATCGTCACCTCATAGCCTTTTTTTGTCAGCATGATTGCGATGGTGATTCCCGCAGGCCCCGCGCCGATGACTGCCACTTTTTTCCCGTTAGATGGTGCACATTCAATCTTCATTTTATCAAAATAGGTATCAGACACATAGTTTTCAATACTGCTGATATGCACCGGCTCCCCTTTCCTTCCCAGCACGCAATGACCCTCACACTGTTTCTCATGATTACATACCAGAGAACAGATCATGGACATGGGATTATTGGAAAATAACATCTCCCCGGCTTCATTTAAGTCTCCTTCTTTAAATGCCTTGATCATCATCGGGATCGGTGTCTGGATCGGACATCCCTGGCGACACATCGGTTTTTTACAGTTTAAGCAGCGGTTTGCCTCATCGATTACATGAACGGTCATACAGAAAATCCCCTTTCTTTGCTTTCACTTTCTCATTTCATCTGGTTACTATTTTAATGCCTGGGACGCCGCCGCTCAAGAATAGTTAAAAAAACATCAAGTATTATGAAAAGAAATACAAACCGAGCCCACTTTTCCCCCATTTCCAGTCAAAATCCGGCCAAATTGCAAAAATTTTTGAAAAAAGATTGACAAATGAATTTTCCTGCGTATAATTAACACCAACATAACCCACTAAAACAGTAGGAATTGAAAACTGCCATTCCACAGGCAGTTGCCAGCTTTATAAGAAAGGAGGAGAAACCACCATGAATACGATCTACACCGTCTTGTCTGCTATGTGTTGTTGTATGAAGTGTATGTGTTGTTGTTGTAACCATACGCTTTCTTTTGTTGTGCAGACGAATGGCTGGGTTGTATCCTCGTGAGTTTCTCTATCACGATACACATGTATAGATACCCCTATATAGTCAGTTTTTGAGAGGTCTGGACAACACCAGACCTCTTTTTTTTATACCTAATTTGAAAAAAGGAGACCCGTCCATGATTCGATTTGAACACGTAAGCAAAACCTTCCAAACCAAAAACGGCCCGTTCGATGCTCTGAAAGATGTGTCATTCGAGATCGAGAAAGGAGACATTTACGGAGTGATCGGCTACAGCGGAGCCGGAAAATCCACGCTGATCCGCATGGTAAACGCCCTGGAAACCCCAACTTCCGGTAACGTCTGGGTAGAAGAAAAAGACATCGGTACCTTAAACCAGAAGGAACTGCGAAATCTGCGGAAAGGAATCGGCATGATCTTCCAGCAGTTTAATCTGTTGGAATCCAAGACCATTTACGATAACGTGGCCATCGCACTGAAATTAAATGGCGTATCGAAAAAGGACATCGAGAAACGGGTCACAGAGCTTCTGGATTTCGTAGAACTGTCTGATAAGAAATACTCCTATCCCGGACAGCTTTCCGGCGGTCAGAAACAGCGCGTAGGCATCGCAAGAGCCCTGGCCAATAATCCTTCGATTCTGCTATGCGATGAAGCCACCAGCGCCCTGGATCCGAAAACCACCGATTCTATCCTGGAACTATTGAAAAAAATCAATGAAATGCTTCACATCACCATCGTCATCATCACTCATGAAATGAACGTGATCCAGAAGATCTGTAACAAGGTGGCAGTCATGGATTACGGACAGGTGGTCGAGACCGGATCGGTCATCCAGGTATTTTCCGATCCCCGGTCGGACATCGCCAGACGATTTGTGGGCAACCTGATCCGGGATGTGATCCCGGAACCGTTAGTCGAAAGCATCCGGAGAGAGACCAGAAACAGCCGCCTTCTCCGCATTAAACTGGAAAATACCGACAGCACCGAACCACTGCTCTGGGAGATCAACCGGAGATTTGAAGTAGAGACCAATATCCTCTACTCCACCATCAATGTGATCCAGGGAATCGTGGTCGGCATCATGTTAGTTCTTTTCATCGGAACCGATGCAGAAATCGAGAAAGCAGAACAATATATCCTTGAATCCAAGGAAGAATACAGGGAGGTAACCTTACCATGATCGAACAGTATTTAGGAATTTCCACAGACAAATTAGTGAAGGCCGGATGGGAAACCCTCTATATGGTGGGATTCTCCCTGATCATTGGGGCAGTGGTCGGATTTCTCATCGCCATTGTCCTCTGGCTTACCCGCAAAGGGGGCTTAAAGGAAAACCGGATCCTTTACACCATCTTAAATGGATTGATCAACGTAGTCCGCAGTACCCCATTTATCATTCTTCTGGTATGCGTGATGCCAGTGACTAAATTCATCGTAGGAACCCGCATCGGAACCAAGGCAGCCATCGTTCCACTGGTGATCTACACCGCCCCATTTTTAGCAAGACTGCTGGAAAACTCCCTGCTTGACGTCAATGCCGGAATCATCGAGGCAGCGCAGGCCATGGGGGCCAATACACTCCAGATTGTCATTCATTTCGTACTTCCGGAGGCATTTGCTTCCATCATCCTGGCACTGACCACCGGAACCATCGCACTGATCGGAGCCACCGCCATGGCCGGTTACATCGGAGGCGGCGGTATCGGAAACATCGCTTTGACCTATGGATATCAGACCTTTAACTTCCCGCTGATGTTTTCCACCGTTTTCATCCTGATCGCTTTTGTATGGCTGATCCAGAGTCTGGGAAATCTGCTGTCACAGAAACGCCGGACACACCAGTAACTTGAAATTTCCCATCATAGTATACAAGAACTGTTCCCCCCCACATCTGAGCAGTTCTTCAAATAAAAACTCTCAAAAAAGGAGACAACGATTATGAAAAACTTCAAAGCCTATGTAAGAACCACCTTAGCAGCATCCTTAGTACTGACCACCGGACTTTTAACCGCCTGCTCCGGTAACTCCTCCGGCACCTCCACTTCCGCAGCCGCAGATACCACCACAGCTGCTGGAACCACTGCTTCCGGAACCGCTGATACCACCGCTGCCAATGACACCACTTCCGAGAAAAAAGAATTAAAATACGGTAAGGCCGCAGGCCCATACACCGTTCTTTTCGAGGACGCCATCAGGCCGATCCTGGAAGAGCAGGGCTACACCTTCACCGAAGTGGATTTCTCCGATCTTCTGCAGAATGATCTGGCATTAAATGAGGGAGAGATTGATTTTAACGTGGAGCAGCACACCGCTTATGCGGAGAACTTTAACCAGGCCCAGAACGGCGATCTGGTACCGATCTCCCCGATTCCAACCGTTCCGGCAGCGATCTTTTCCGCAACCGAAACCTCTCTTGACAACATCCATGACGGAGCCAAGGTAGCCGTACCAAACGATGCAGCGAACACCGCAAGAGCTTATGTCCTGCTTCAGAAAGCCGGATGGATCACCCTGAATCCGGATGTGGAGCTTTCCACCGTGACCCAGGATGATATAACAGAGAATCCTTATAACATCGAATTTACAGAAATGAATTCCACCAACATCCCTGGCGTACTAGATGATTTTGACTATGCAGTTATCACAGGAAGTATCGTATACAACGCAGGAATGGACGCTTCTACCGCACTGCTGCAGGAAGATATCTTACCGCACTTACTGCTTCAGGTTGTCGTGAAGGAGGAAAATAAGGACGCTCAGTGGGCAAAAGACATTGTGGCGGCTTACCACTCTGATGCATTTAAAGAATACCTAGACAAGAACAACAACGGTTTATGGTATGTTCCTAATGAATTATTTGTAACTATTCAGTAGGTCTGCGCACATGCTGCGCTGACCGTAAGAACACATAGGCTAGAAAGCAAAAATCCCATCAGCGAAGCTGATCTGGAATGGATTTTTGCTCGTAACTATGAAGGTACTGAATAGTTACAATTATTTGCAAAATAAAGGAGACCTGCATATGGCACAGAATGAAGCACCAATCATTTTAGACGAAAGCGAACAGAAGATCATCGACATCATTGACTCCCACCGGGATCAGATCATTGACTTCGCCAAAGACATTTACACCCACGCGGAGCTTGGCTATAAAGAATTCCGAACTGCCGAAAAATTCGCGAATTTCATGAAAGATCTTGGTCTGCCAATCAAAGAACATCTGGCAGTTACCGGCGTGAAAGCCTACTTAAATGAAGAAAAGAAGGATAACGTCAGTCTTGCCCTCATCGGTGAATTAGACGCCCTCCGCATCCCGGAGCACAAATACGCAAACCCGGAAACCCAGGGAGCCCACTGCTGCGGACATCACGCCCAGTTAGCCGGAGTCATCGGTGCCGCCATTGCCCTGACGAACCCAGAAGTAAAAGAAAAACTGGACGGCCAGGTAGTCCTTTTCGCCGTTCCTGCTGAAGAATACGGCGAGATCGAGTTCAAGAACAAACTGACCGCCGAGGGAAAGATCAAATACGGCGGCGGTAAATGCGAGCTGATCCGCATCGGCGCTTTTGACGACATCGACCTAGATATCGTCCACCATACCGGTGACAAAGATATCAGCGTCGGTTCCAACTCCAACAACGGCTTCGTCTCCAAGGTAATCCGTTACAAGGGTGTCGCTGCCCATGCCGCAGGTGCGCCGCACTTAGGCGTCAATGCCTTAAATGCCGCCTCCCTTGGACTTTCCGCCCTGGCTTACCAGCGTGAAACCTTCCGTGACAATGACCATGTCCGCATCCATCCGATCATCACCAAAGGCGGAAACTTAGTCAATGTCGTTCCAGATGAGGTGGTCATCGAGACCCTGGTACGCGCAGCCAATAAAGACGCCATCGCAGATGCCGCAGCCAAGACTGACCGGGCCTTCAGATCCGGCGCCTATGCCATTGGCGCCCAGTGCCAGATCACCACAATGCCTGGATACCTGCCGGCTTTAAGTGCCGAGGCCAACGAGGAAGTCCTGGCCGCCGCCCAGATTGCCTCCCAATCCAGCAAAAAAGACTACGAAGTAGTAAAACAGGACACTACCGCCCATAGTGGTGGCTCTACCGACGTCGGTGACGTCCAGCACATCCAGCCGGTTCTCACCTTCAACACCGGTGGAAAAGTAAGCGGACTTCACTCCGTAGACTTTGACATTGTGGACGATGAACTGGCTTATGTAGTCACCGCAAAAATCTTTGCTCTTTCCGCTTACCGCCTGCTGAAAAATGGCGCAGAAAAAGCAAAAGAGGTAGTAGAAAACTACCACCCCATCTTTACAAAAGATACGTATATCCAGTATATGGATTCCTTTATTTCAGAAAGTACAGACTTGTGAAACAATTTCCGCCCGCGGGTTTAACCTGCGGGCGGCTCTCATAAGCAACGATATGTTCAAGTGCCTCAATTCGTTCATACTTGCAGGGTTGCCACCACACTCCGAACCTTGTTAGATGCCACTTGATATTTACAGCAGCAGCTTTCCCTTCACTTCCAGTCCGGTGATCCACGGCTGCTTTAATTCCAACAGCTCCGCAATATTCTTCTGTTTTGGAACACCAAGGATAATGCTTGCCTTGACGATTCCCTTTTCCTTTTGGGAAAATTCGATGCTGCGGATATGAAATCCCATTTCCCCGATACACGCCTTCAATTCCAGAAGCTCCTTCTGTCCACCGGAGATCTCCACGTTCACCGCAGACATCGCCTCCCGGTGCAGCCCCATGATGCCTCCCCGTCCTAAAAACATCTCCACTAACACTACGATCACAGAAGTTGCAATCCCCAGATAGATCATCCCAGAGCCAACTGCCAATCCGACACCTACAGTAGCCCAGATTCCTGCCGATGTGGTGATACCGCTGACACTCTTATTTCTTGCGATAATCATGCCCGAACCTAAGAAACCAATCGCTGTAACCACTCCAGCCGCCACTCGTGACGGGTCCAGCTTCGTATACTCATTCAGCACATCATTGAAGCCATACTTGGAGATCAGCATCATCAATGCCGACGCCACACCGACTACCGTATGGGTCCGGACACCCGCCGGTTTCCGCCGGTTTTCCCTTTCATGTCCAATCACGCCGCCGCATAATCCTGCGATCAGCAGCCTACCGATCATCATCAGTTCCTTCTCCAGTGCAAATTCCATGTAGCTCCATCTCCCGTCTTTTTTATACACACGCCCACATATATTGTTTGTAAAATATGTTAACAGGTACATTTGCACAGGTCAATGTTCAATTTTCGGAAATTTTTGAACTATTTTTAGAAATTGTTACTGTTCACGCGTTGCGCAAACAGCAACGGATTTTGCCGATGCTTCGCATTCTAAATCGGCAAAATCTGTTACC
>ENA-USUG01001072-USUG01001072.1-human-gut-metagenome-genome-assembly--contig:-NODE-1072-length-47021-cov-19.302829_pt1 | contig 47021 bp, 34 predicted proteins | sample MGYA00250059_ERZ773394 | MGnify/ENA primary metagenome ERZ773394 (study PRJEB29103, sample SAMN06111957) | human gut metagenome | biome: human gut; feature: ankylosing spondylitis patient; material... | reverse complement strand
GGCGCGGTCTCCTTATTGATCCAGGTGGGGAAGAAGGCCTCGGTCTCGTAAACGTGGCCGGTCCAGGACGGACGGTCGTACATGTACATGGAGACCTTGATGTCGTTCGCGTACTTTTTGCACGCGGGCAGGTCTTCAATCTCCTTCAGGCAGGACTGATAGGTCTCGCCTGCGGTCATGCGGCGGTCGATGGAGATCGAGCAGCTGTCGGCGACGGCGCAGCGAGAGGGGGAGGTGTAGAAGATCTGGCTCGTGGTGCAGGTGCCGCGGCCAAGGAAACGCGCGTCCTCCCAGTGCTCAGGATTATACTTCGGATCGAGCATTTTGGCAAGACCTTTAATTTTTTTATCGTCGGCTGCGTCATTTTCGTTTAAATCGCGCACATTCAGGAGGACCTCGGCCATCTTGTGAATGGCGTTGTCGCCGCGTTCAGGGGCGGAGCCGTGGCAGGAAACGCCGTGCATATCAACACGAATCTCCATGCGGCCGCGGTGACCGCGGTAGATGCCGCCGTCGGTCGGCTCGGTGGAGATGACGAATTCAATCTGGTTTCTCGCGTCCTCGGGGCCCTTGAAGTATTCGTTGACGATGGACTGCCAGCACATGCCGTCGCAGTCCTCCTCCTGCACGGAGCCGACGACCATGATCTTGTAGCCCTCGGGGATGAGGCCGAGGTCCTTCATGATCTTCGTGCCGTAGGCCGCCGCGGCCATGCCGCCCTCCTGGTCGCTGCCGCCGCGGCCGTAGATGACCTTGTCATCCTCGTAGCCCTCGTACGGGTCGTGCGTCCAGTTTTCGCGGTTGCCGATGCCGACGGTGTCGATGTGGGAATCGATGGCGATGATCTTGTCGCCCGAGCCCATCCAGCCGATGACGTTGCCGAGCACGTCGAACTCGACCTTATCGTAGCCGAGCTTCTTCATCTCCTCGGCGATGCGGTGGGCGACGCCCTTTTCCTCGCAGCTCTCGCTGGGGATGGCGATCATATCACGCAGGAAGCGGGTCATATCGGGGCCGTAGGCCTGTGCGGCTTTTTTGATGGCTTCAAAATCCATGGTAAAACCTCCGTTAAAAGTGATAGTATTTTCTGTCAATCGGGGTCAATTTTCTGTTACACTGTCCTTATCATAGCATAAGAACGGCAGTTGTCAAACAAAAAATTTGCATTTCAAAAATTTTTTAAGAAAGTGATTGCAATTCGATCAATTTATGGTATTATAGGGATGAAAGAACATGCCCGTTCCGATGGAAAGCTGTGCAATTTGCACAGCAAAATAGGGCGGACGGGCGATCAGAGGAGGGATAGACCATAGAAGCCGCAACGCTGAAGACCCTGGAGCAGGTCGCAAAGGGCATCGCCGCGACCTTTGGCAGCCATTGCGAGGTGGTGATCCACGATGTGGGCGCCAAGCACCCCGAGCATTCCATCGTTGCCATCGAGAACGGCCACGTCACAGGCCGCAAGGTGGGCGACGGCGCGTCGCACGTTGTTTTAGAGCAGGTGCGTCAGGCCGACGCGCAGCCGAGCGACCACTTGAGCTACCTCACCAAAACACCGGATGGGAAGATCCTCAAGTCCTCTACCATGTATATCCGCGGCAGGAGCGGCAAGGTGGTTGCAATCCTCGGCATCAATTACGATATTTCCTCGCTCCTGATGGTCGAGGATGCGGTGCACGAGTTGATCGACACAAAGGATAAGGCGCAGGGCGAGCCGGAAAAGATCGTGAACGTCAACGACCTTTTGGATGAGCTCATCGCCCAGTCTGTCGCGCTCGTCGGCAAGCCCGTCGCCCTGATGAATAAGGAGGACAAAATGCGCGCCATCGGTTTTTTGAGCCAGAACGGAGCATTCCTCGTCACAAAGTCCGGCGACAAGATCGCAAAATACTTCGGCATATCCAAATATACGCTATATTCTTATATTGACAAACAACAGGAGGAGAAGTGAACCATGGGCAAGATCGATTTGACCATCAACAAGACCGGCCTGCAGCACAACATTGAGAAGGCCAAGGAAAACAACGTTATCATCCCGACCATCGCGCAGATGCAGCATCCTGAGACCATCCCTGAGAAAATTCAGGAAAAGCTCAAGACTGTCGGCCTTTGGGACGTCAACCCGCTGAACCTCTTCCGCATCACGTGGAAGAACGAGGCCAAGGAGTCCGGCGGTCTCTTCCAGGAGGTGCCGAACTATGTCGAGATCCCGTCCGAGCTCTCCGGTGTTCCCTGCCGCATTCTCGCCATGGCGGGCAAGTGGTTCCCCACGGGCTGCCACAAGGTCGGCGCGTCCTTCGGCTGCCTTGCCCCGCGCCTTGTGACCGGCCAGTTCGACGCGGACTATCACCACGCCGTGTGGCCCTCCACCGGTAACTACTGCCGCGGCGGCGCGTTCAACTCGAAGCTCCTCGCCGTCGACTCCGTCGCCATTCTCCCCGCCGAGATGAGCAAGGAGCGCTTTGAGTGGCTCAGCAAGATCGCCGGTCAGGTCATCGCAACGCCGGGCTGCGAGTCCAACGTCAAGGAGATTTTCGACAAGACCTGGGAGCTCAAGCAGGACCCCAGCATGATGATCTTCAACCAGTTTGAAGAGATGGGAAACCCGCTGTGGCACTACAATGTCACGGGCTACGCCCTTGCAGACCTCTTTGAGGCGGTCAAGAAGCCCGGGCAGAAGCTCGCCGGCGCGTGCTTCACCTCCGGTTCCGCCGGTACGATGTCGGCTGGCGACCTTTTGAAGGAACGCTATCCCGGCATGAAGCTCGGCGTGGGCGAAGCGCTCCAGTGCCCGACGATCCTGAATAACGGCTTCGGCGGCCACCGCATTGAGGGCATCGGCGACAAGCACATTCCGTGGATCCACAACGTGAAGAACACTGACATGGCCATCGCCATCGACGACGAGGATTCCCAGCGTTTGCTGCGCCTTTTCAACACGGCAGAGGGCAAGAAGTACCTCAAGGAAGAGCTCAAGCTCTCCGACGAGCTCATCGAAAAGCTCACCTGGCTCGGTATCTCCGGCATTGCAAACGTCCTGTGCTGCATCAAGATGGCCAAGTACTATGAGCTGACCGAGGACGATGTCGTCTGCACCGTTCTGACCGACTCTGCCGTGATGTATCAGTCCCGCATCGAGGAGCTCAACGAGATGCACGGCGCGTACAACGCCGAGGAGGCCCGCCTCGACCACAACCTTCACATGCTCGGCCTGAAGACCGACAGCATGATGGAGCTGACGTACGAGGACCGCAAGCGCATCCACAACCTCAAGTACTACACCTGGGTCGAGCAGCAGGCGCGCGACGTCAAGGACCTCAACGCCCTTTGGTACGACACCAAGGGCACGTGGGACGCTGTCCACGCGCAGGCGAAGGAGCTCGACGAGCTCATCAACGAGTTCAACGAGGCCACCGGCCTTCTCAAAGCGCTCTAAGAGCGCGAAAGGGGAGCAGGAACCCCTTGCTCCAAACCCTGTTAGGATGATAAAAGGGGGTATCTCGAAGAGATGCCCCCTTTTTTATACCCCTCAAAGGGGGGGACGCGCCCTGCGGGCGCGGGGAAAGCAGCGCCGCGGGCGCTGCACGAATGCGACCCCCATTTTCTTTCCCGAGAAAGAAAACGGGCGTCGCCCGTCCAAAAGAAAGGCGTTTAGATTGGCAGTCTCAGGCTTGAAGGGGCCTTTGGCCTCCGGAATGCAACTGCCTGCGCACGGCGAAGCCGCGTTAGCATTGCTATACGACTTGCCTCTGCTCCTATCATCCGCTGTTGCGCAGCCGTTGGCGGCTCTGACGCCTTACGGATGCGGCACACCCCTTGCGGGTGCCGCTCTGCCCATCTTGTAGAAGTGCGCAGTAATCACCATCTACCGCCAGTCTCCACAATGCGGCGAGCGAAGCAATGCCGCTATTTCGCAAGCAGTCTGCCGCCAAGCAAACGTCACTCGCGCCTCACGATAGTAAGGCGCGGTTGAGAGTTGTCACGAAACGCAGGGGTTCATGGCGAAGCCATGTACACTGCACCTGATTGCGCAGCGTGTGCAGCTCTTCAAGATAAAAACTGCCAATGTGCGGGGTCAAGGGGTAAGACCCCTTGCCTTTCTCTGGAGGTTCCAAAGGGGGTATTCTCTTTGGAAAGAGAATACCCCCTTTGTCTCGCGTCCCCCTGCGAATAGGGGGACAAAAAGCAGCAGCGCTTTCACGCTGCAAAAACCCACCGCGCAGCGCGCGGACAATAAGGAGTTATTATGTTAAAAAACGTCAAATGCGCCCGCTGCGTCAAGTGCGGGAAAGAATACGAAGCGGTGCCGAACCTCACGAACTGCTCGTGCGGCGGCATTCTCGACATCATCTATGACTACGACTACATCAAAAAGAACCTGACGAAGGAAACGCTCAAGTCCCGCCCGAACACGATGTGGCGCTATCGCGAGCTGCTGCCGGTCGAGGAGACAACACCCGACACGCCGCTGCGCGTGGGCTGGAGCCCGCTCTACGAAGAGCCGCGCCTTGCAAAGCAGCTCGGCCTCAAAAAGCTCTGGGTCAAGGACGACGGACAGAACCCGACGGCGTCGCTCAAGGACCGCGCGTCCGCCATGGCGGTCGCCAAGGCGGGGGAGGCGGGCGCAAAGATCATCGCCTGCTCGTCCACGGGCAACGCCGCGAGCTCTCTTGCGGGCAACGCCGCGGCCGCGGGCCTCAAGACCTTCATCTTCGTTCCCGAGCGCGCGCCCAAGGGTAAGGTCGCGCAGCTGATGACCTTCGGCGCAAACGTCATCTCCGTCAAGGGTAACTACGAAGAGACCTTCGAGCTTTCAAAAAAGGCCATCGACAAGTGGGGGTGGTACAACCGCAACGCCGCCATCAACCCCTATCTCTCCGAGGGCAAGAAGACCGTTTCGATCGAGATCGCCGAGCAGCTCGACTGGAAGATGCCGGATTATCTCGCCATCTCCGTCGGTGACGGCTGCACCATCGCAGGCGTGTGGAAGGGCCTCAAGGACCTGTACGCCATCGGCTTTATCGACAAGCTCCCGCGCCTTATTTCCGCGCAGGCCGAGGGCTGCCACCCCATCAACCGCGCCATCGCGGAGAACAAGCCCTGGGAGCCGATGGAGGAGAACACGCTGGCCGACTCCATCGCCGTCGGCGTGCCGCGCAACGCGGACAAGGCGCTCATGGCGATCCGCGAGTCGAACGGCATCGTCGTGAATGTGACGGACGAGGAGATCATGGCGGCGCAAAAGCTGCTCGGCACGACCTGCGGCGTCTTCGGCGAGCCCGCGGGCGTCACCGGTACGGCGGGCGTGAAGAAGCTCTGCGAGCAGGGCGTCCTCGGTGAGAACGACACGGTCGTCTCCGTCGTGACGGGCAATGGCCTCAAGGACGTGGCCAACGCCATCAAGTTCTGCGGCGAGCCGATGAGCCTGCCGAACGACCTTGACCTGCTGGTCGAGGAATTCGACAAGCGCGGCATCAGGACCGAAGCGTAACAGAAAAGAAGAGCCCCGTGAACCAGACGGTTCGCGGGGCCTTTTTTATACAAAGTGCTTATTTATGATAGGGACGCAGTTCAGCAGGGCGGAGATCGCCGTGGAAGCTGCGAACACGAAAATCGCGAGCAGCGGCACGGAGAAAAAGGCGTTGCATGAAAAGGTATCAATGCCAAAGTGCTGTAACAGCTCGATGACCATGGGATGAACGAGATACACGCCGAAGCTGTATTTCGACATCTTGCGAACAAGGGCATACGCCTTTTCGCCCATGCACGGGAAATTCAGGTGCTGCTTGGCAAAGACAAAGATCGGCACGCTCGTGCAGAGAACGTTGAGGTCGTTGTAGTTATAAAAGGTGGCATTTGGCGCGCCCTGCGCTCTGGAGAGAACAGCGGGAGCGATGATGGAGAAAAGAAGGGCGGCTATGCCGACGCAGTAGAGAACGATCTCTTCTCTGCGGCTGAAGTTCCTCCGGCTGAGATAATACCCACCGACAAAATAAATGGTGAAGCCGAGCGGGAAAAAGCAGTAGGAGTACATGATGACCGTGCGGATGACGGTGCTTGCCTCATGCGAAACGAAGGAGGTGAACAGGGCAAGCTGGGGGAGAAGAAAGGTGAAAAGAAACGCAAGCAGCAGAAAGTAGCGCATGAGCGTTTCATCCTGTACGATGGGCCGCAGCAGCGGGATGAGCAGATACAGCCCCACGATCATGTAGAGAAACCAGAGGTGATAGTGCCCTGTGATGAGCTGCGAAAGCACGACCGAAAGCGGTGCATGGCGAAAGATTAGGTCGACGAGCGCGTAGCAGCCGGACCAGAAGAGAAAGACCGTGGTGATGCGCGCGACATTCTTTTTGAGGATGGCAGAGATGCTGACCTCCCGCCCGAGAAACAGCGCGCCGCTGATCATCACAAAGATGGGGACCGACCATTTGCCCGCAGTGCAATAGAGATTGAAGGCAAACCACGCGCGCGAATTGACATCGACATCCGCCCAATGCATTGCGGAAAGATGCACGGCAACAACGACAAAGATCGCAACGATGCGCAGAACGTCGAAATAGATCACGCGCCTTGGCGCGGGATTCTTTGCTGGCATACTCAGCTCTCCTTTTCCGCAGCGTTACCAACCATCTCATTCTGCGCATCGTCAGACGCGGCATCGGGTGCGGACGCTTCCGCTGCGGGCTCTGCCGAGGCAGCTTCGGCCTCCTGCGCCTGCTGGGCGGCCATGGCCTCGGCGCGGCCTTCTTCGCGCGCCTGCTTTACGGCCTCCTCGCGGGTCTTTTCCGCCTTGGCGCGCTCCTTTTCGACCATGTGCTGAGCGTGCTTATTTTGCAGCTTGAACACCAGCCGCAGCACGAGCACGAGCACCACGATCGCAAGGCCGAGCCAGCTCCAGAACTTGAGCTCGAAGAGCGTCTTGACCGTCCAGTACTTCGCCTGCATGCCGAGGAAGCAGAACAGGATCGACACGGCCAGCGCAGCGCCGAACAGCAGCACCCACAGCACCGACTTGACGGCGCTGTGCTTGCGCACGCGCAGGTGCGCGATCAAAAACAGCAGACTCAGCAGAAAAAACGCAGGGAACTGCGCAAATAAAATTTCCCTCAGATCCATTGGTTACCTCACAGTGCGCATTTGCCGCGCTTCAAGTATTCGCCCATCTTGCCGCCGACGACCTTGCCGCCGTCCACCTGCAGCTGACCGCGCAGGTAGACCTTCGACACGCCGCCGTTCGTGCGGAAGCCCTCAAACGGCGTGTAGCCTGCCTTGGAGAGCATGTCCGCGCCGTGGAGCACGTGACTCGCGCCGGGATCGTAGACGACGATGTCGGCGTCGCTGCCCGCAGCGATGACGCCCTTGCGGGGGTAGAGACCGTAGAGCTTGGCGGGATTTTCGCTCAGCGCGCGGCAGACGCCGCCGAGCGAGAGCTTGTTTTCATTGATGGCCACAGTGTAGACGACCTCGCCACGCGTTTCGACGCCGGGAAGACCGCCGGGGATCTTCGTAAAGTCGTCGCGGCCCATGTCCTTCTGCTCGAGCGTGAACGAGCAGTGGTCGGTCGAGATGGTCTGCACCTCGCCGCGGCGCAGCGCCTTCCAGAGCGCTTCACTGTCTTCCTGCGAGCGGATGGGCGGCGCGCAGACGTAGCGCGCGGCGGAGGAAAAGTCGGGATCGTAGTAAACGCCGTCGTCGAGCGCCAAATACTGCGGGCAGGTCTCGACATACACGGTCTGTCCGCGGCGGCGCGCCGCGGCGATCTCGTCAAGAGAAGCACGGTTCGTCGTGTGGACGATGATGACGGGCGCGTCGGCCGCCTGCGCGATGCGCAGCAGACGTGAGACGGCCTCGGCCTCCAAATAGTCGGGGCGGGAGATCGGGTGCGATACGACGTCCGCGCCCAGGCCGCTCGCCTTGAGTTCGGCGATGCGCGCGTCGATGACGCCCGCGTTCTCGCAGTGGACGCCCGCGATGCCGCCGCGGACCTTGAGCGCTTTCAGCGCGCGGTAGACCGCGCCGTCGCCGATCATCATGGCGGGGTAGGTGAGGTACATCTTGAAAGACGTGATACCGGCGTCGAACATCGCGTCGAGCTCAGACTCGATGCTCTCGTTCCAGTCGTCGATGGTCATATGGAAGCCGTAGTCGCAGTAGCACTTGCCGTCGGCCTTTTTATGCCAGAGATCAAGCCCATAGGCAAGGGATTCCCCTTTATTGGGGCAGGCAAAGTCGATGACCGTCGTCGTGCCGCCGCGGATGGCGCTTTTGCTGCCGCTTTCAAAGTCGTCGGCCGTCGTGGTGTTGCACACGTCGAGATCGAAGTGCGTGTGCGCGTCGATAAAACCGGGGAAGAGCATGCAGCCCGTCACGTCGACGACCTCGCTCTGCGCGGCGAGCTCGGGCGGGATGTGGCCGAGCATTTCGACCTTTTCCCCGTCGATGAGCACGTCGGCGCGGCGGCAGCCGCGGCCACTGACGACATAGCCGCCTCGAAGCAGTGTTTTCATGGAAGAAGCCTCCTTATCTGAGAGAAAAAATTCCGTACCAAATTGACAAAAGCATAGCATACTTTTTGCCCAATTTCCATAGAGTTTGGAAAAAATGTGAGAAGCGCCAAGATTTTTGCCGCAAATTCGGAACAATGCCGTATTGAGAAACCGGCAGACATACGATACAATAAAATCATACCACATTCCGCTTTTATTTGTACAAAAAGCGAACTTTTGGCGCGCAGACCAACTGAGAGATGTGAAAAGAAGCTGTGTGTCACGAAGAGCAGACAGAGAAAAAGCGGAGTGAAAAAATTGAGGAGGAAAACACTATGCGCAAGTTCCTATCCGTCCTGCTCGCAATGGCGATGGTTCTCAGCCTGACTGTGACCGGCTTTGCGATCGAGGACACGGCAACTACAAGAGAGCCCGAAGTCATGACCGAAGAAGCGACGATGGCGGGCAAGACCGTGATCCTGCACACCAACGATGTGCACGGCGCGATCGAAGGCTATGCCTACATCACCGCGCTCAAGGCCGATTATGAGGCCAAGGGCGCCGAGGTCATCCTCGTTGATGCGGGCGACTACAGCCAGGGCGAAGTCTATGTCAGCGACACCAAAGGCCTCGATGCCGTCGAAATGATGAACGTCACGGGCTACGACGTCGTCACCCTCGGCAACCACGAGTTCGACTACGGTTACGCACAGCTCAAGGAGAACATGACCAAGGTGGACTTCAAGGTCCTCTGCGCGAATGTCTACGGTGAGGACGGCACCCCCATCTTCGATGCGAACTACACCTACACCACCAAGTCCGGCGTGAAGATCGGCTTCTTCGGCATGGAGACGCCCGAAGCGCAGACCAAGGCCAACCCCGCGCTCATCAAGGGTCTCAAGTTCGACACCGACCTCAAGGCAGTCGCCGAAAAGCAGCTTGAAGCGCTCAAGGATGACGATGTCGTCATTGCGCTTTCCCACCTCGGTGTGGATGATTCTTCCAAGCCCTATACCTCCTATGACCTCTACAATGCGGCCAAAGGTATCGACTTCATCATCGACGGTCACTCCCACAGTGTGATGACTAAGGGCAAGAACGGCGAGCCCATCCAGTCCACCGGTACGAAGTTCGCCAATATCGGCGTGATCGTCATCGACGATGCGAGCAAGAAGATCGAGAGCAACTCCCTCTACGAGATCAAGGAAGACACCGCCAAGGACGCGGCCGTTGCCGCTGCCGCGCAGAAGATCATCGACCGCATCGACAAGGAGTACGGCGCGGTCTTCGCCAAGAGCAAAGTGGAGCTCAATGGCGCGAAGGCCCCCAACGGCAACCGCGACAGCGAGACCAACAACGGCGATCTCATCACCGATGCAATGCTCTGGAAGGTCATGCAGAACAAGGAAGGCCTGACCGTGAATGAAGACCATGTGGTCGCCATCACCAACGGCGGCGGTATCCGCGCGGCCATCAAGGTCGGCGATGTCACCAAGAAGGATATCAAGACTGTTCTCCCGTTCGGCAACACCATCGAAGTGATTTATGTCACCGGCACTGAATTGCTCGAGGCACTCGAAGCCTCCACGTTCTGCGTGCCTGAGTCCATCGGCGGCTTCCCACAGGTCAGCGGCATCAGTTACACCATTTCCACCGGCGCTGTCTATGACGCGAATGCCGAGACCTATCCCGCTTCCACCTACTACGGTCCAAAGTCCATCAACCGTGTGACCATCAACAGCATCAACGGCAAGGAGTTCAAGGCGAATGACACCTATGCGGTCGTTACCAACAACTTCTGCGCCGAGGGCGGCGACACCTACTACGCTTTTGCGGCGGCGACTTCCAAGTTTGATACCGGCATGACGCTCGACGTTGCCGTGATGGAGTACATCACCAAGGAACTCAAGGGCGTCATCGGCGAGCAGTATGCCGCGCCTCAGGGCCGCATTCTGATGAACCCGTTCAAGGATGTCAAGGTTTCCTCCTGGTTCGGCAAGTATGTCATCGACCTCTACAATGACGGCATCATCAACGGCACCTCCGCCACCACCTATGCGCCCAACGACACGCTGACCTGGGCTGCCGCGCTCAAGCTCCTGCTTGTCAGCAACGGCGATCTCAAGGCTGCGGACGCCACCGGCGCCGACTGGAGCAAGAACGCCATCGCCAAGGCTGCGGAGCTGGGTCTTGTTGCCGCCGATTTCGATGGTGCGAAGGCTATCTCCCGCCTCGAGTTCTGCCAGGTCGCTGCCAAGCTCAACAAGCTTGCCGAGTCCAAGACCGAGAGCAAGTTCACCGACTGCACCGACGGTTACGTTATGGCGCTCGTCGACGCGAAGGTCATCGACGGTATGACCGCTACCACCTTCGAGCCCGATGCCTCTCTGACCCGCGCGCAGATCGCCAAGATCATCTATCAGCTGAACCTGATCGAGAAGTAAGGCAAAATATAAACGCAAAAAGAGCGCTGCTTAGACAGCGCTCTTTTTGTTGCAAAGGGGAGAGGAGCCGGTGCGATGCACCGGCTCCCGTTTCATTTTGCGATTTTGTTATGCGTACAGGTAGCTGTACTTGTCGCGCACGGTGAGGATCAGAGCCTCAAGCTCGACGGGAAGATCGTTGTCGCAGGAGGCTAAGTCGTATTCCTTCACGCCGTCCTCGTAGCGCAGGCGGACCATGTCGTCGTCCTCGAAGAGCACGCCGTAGTTTTCGCTCTCGTCCATGTCCTCCTTCGTCTGGAAGAGGGTGAACTTGTCGTGGCAGGGCTCGCTTGCGTAGGGGCAGAACTGCGTGCAGTTGCCGCATTCGTTGCACATCTTGTCGACGTGGACGATCTCATGCGAGCCGTCGGCCATCTTGATGACCACGTTCGCGCGGTTCGGGCAGGAATCGACGCAGTTTTCGCACACGGTGGAGCATTGCAGGCAGCGCTCGCCGTCGCAGACGCATTTGCTCGCCATGGAGAGCACGCCCTTCTTGGCCTGCGCGTCGAACTCGGTCACATCGGCCTCGGCAGGGATGTCGTAGATGTGCGGGTGACCGACGACGATCTCGGCAAAGCGTGCGGCGTCGGCAATGCCCTCGACCACGGTGGCGGGGCCGCGGTGCGCGTCGCCCGCGCAGTACACGCCGGGGACGTTCGTCTCGAACGCGGGACCCTTGCGCTCCATCTCGATGCCGTTCGCGGCCATGAGATCGGCGTCGACCTGCTCGCCGACGGCGGAGATGACCATGTCGCAGGGGATGGTGAACTGCTCGCCGGACTTGACGGGGCTGCGGCGGCCGGTCTCGTCGGGCTCGCCGAGGATCATCTTGTCGCACAGCAGCTTGCCGCGGCTCTGCTTGACGGGCGCGGCCAGCTCAACGAACTCGACACCCTCGTCGATGGCGAGCTGTAACTCGTGCTCGTCGGCGGGCATGAATTTCTTCGTGCGGCGATAGAGGATGGTCGCATGCGCACCCATGCGCTTTGCAACGCGTGCGGCGTCCATCGCGGTGTTGCCCGCGCCGACAACGACGATGTTGCCGCTTAGGCAGGGCTTGACCTGCTTTTTCATGCGCTTCATCCACTCGATGACGCCCTGCACGTTGCCCTCCATGTCGAGCTTGCCGGGCTTCCACGCGCCGGTGGCCATCAGGATGTGCGTGTAGCCCATCTTCTTGAGCTGTTCGACGGACGGAGCAGGCTTGCCGAGCTTGACCTTGACGCCGTAGCGCTCCATGAGCGCGACGTCCTTGTCGATGGCCTCGTCGCTGATGCGGAAGGCGGGGATGACATAACGCGGCACACCGCCGAGCTTGCGCTCGCGCTCGAAGATCGTGGTGGGAACACCCTCGCGGCCAAGGAAGTACGCCGCGGCGATACCGGTCGGACCGCCGCCGACGATGGCGACCTTCTTGTCGTCAACGGGCTCGGGCATACGGAGCGACGCCATGAGCGCGCTGTAGCCCTTTTCCGCGGCGAGCAGCTTTGTCTCGCGAATGTGGACGGATTCCTCATAGAAGTTGCGCGAGCACTTGCCCTGGCAGCGGTGCGCGCAGATGGTGCCGGTGATAAACGGCAGGGCGTTCTTCTCGGTGATGAGGCGGAGCGCCGGGCCGTAGAGCCCCTTGCGGCAGAGCTCAAGATATTCGGGAATGTCCTGCTCGATGGGGCAGCCGCCCTTGCAGGGCGCCTCGAAGCAGTCGAGAAGAGGAACCTGCTCTTTGCTCTTGCGGGAAGGCAGCGGCTTGATGGGCTTTAAGTGGTGGAAGTCGTGCAGGGCGGAGGCTGCGAGGTCGGAGATCGCGGCAGGGTCGTTGCCGGCAAATGTACGGTAGGGCATATCCTCGACCTTTTCGACCATCTGGTGCAGGCGGTTGTAGCCGCCGGGCTTCAAGATGGTGGTGGCGACGGTGATGGGCCAGATGCCGGCGGCAAAGAGCCTGTCACAGTTGAAGTAGTCCGCGCCGCCCGCAAAGGAAATGCGCATCTTGCCGCCAAACTGGCGGGAGATGCGATTGCACATCTCGATCGTCAGCGGGAAGAGGCTGCGGCCGGACATGTACATTTCCTCGTTGGGAAGCTCGCCGCGCGTCGTGTCGACGGGGAAGGTGTTGGAAAGCTTGAGGCCGAATTCGAGGTCCTGCTTGTCCGCAAGCTTTTGCAGCCGCTCGAACATCGGCACGGCGTCCTCCCACTGGAGGTCCTCGTTGAAGTGGTGCTCATCGAAGACGATGTAGTCATAGCCCATGGAATCGAGGATGCCGCGCGCGGTCTTGTAGCCGAGAATGGTCGGGTTGCACTTGACGAAGGTGTGCAGATGCTTTTCCTTGAGAAGATAGCTTGCGATGCGCTCGATCTCCTGCGGTGGGCAGCCGTGGAGCGTGGAGAGCGTAACGGAGCGGGAAACATTGGGGGAGATCGAGGCGATGAAGTCCTTTTCCTCGGGGAAGAGCTCGGTCAGGACTTTTTTACATTCCTTGAACTGCGCGGTCTTGCCCGCGTCCATCATGTTGTTGATATAGGTGTTGACCTTGCGGCCCTTGATGCCGTCCAGGTCGTAGCCGACGGACATATTGAACACGAACCCGTCGGGATCGCCGAAGCCGTAGACCTTGCTCATGATCTTGAGCGCGCACCAGGCCTTGATGTACTCGTCCTGCGCCTGCTGCACGGTCAGCTCGGTCGACCACTCCTGGTTGTAGCCCTCGTCAGCGGCGAGAATACAGGGGCGGGGAACACAGGCGGCAAGCTCCGCGCCGTCCATTTTCTGCACGGTCTTGACCTCGAAAAAGCGCGCGCCGGCGGCATAGGCCGCGATGATATTCTGCGCAAGCTGGCTATTGGGGCCGGCGGCGGGGCCAAACGGTGTTTCGATGCGCTCGCCGAAGATCGGCAGCGTCTTGCCGCTTGCGTGATAGTGCTTGTGAACGCCGAACACATCGCCGCACTGCGCATATTCGCTCGTCACCCAGTTCATCAGAGAGTCGAACGGAATGGGATACATTTTTTCAGACATTGTTTTTTCCTCCCACTTGCTTAATAGGTTCTGTGATTCAGCTCACCCCAGAGCTTCTTGGCAGCTTCAAGAATGTGAGCGTTTTCGGCTTCTTCGTCGATGCCGATGAGCTGGCGGTCGAGCATGAGAGTCTTGCCGGCGGCGATGGTGGTTTGGCACTGGCGGCCTGTCATGCCGAAGATCATGTGGCCGTCGATATTCTCGTCGGAGAACGGGGTGAACGGCTTATAGTCCATGATGATGATGTCCGCCGCGGCACCGGGCTTCAGCACGCCGAGCGTGTCGGGGAAGTATTTTTCACCGATCTTTGCGTTGTTCTTGAAGAGCATGTCCGTGACCTCGCACCAGCCGACGTTCGGCAGGCAGTTCTGGCTGCGCTGGGAGCAGAGGGCGACCTTGAGGGACTCGAGCATATCGTTCGTGTAGGCGTCTGTGCCCATGCCGAGAAGAATGCCGCGCTTGTGGAGTTGGAGAACGGGGCAGATGCCGATGGCGTTGCCCATGTTGGATTCCGGATTGTTCACGACCATCGTGCCGGTCTCTTTGATGATCTCCATCTCGGCGGTGTTGACGTGGATGCAGTGGCCGAGGATGGTCTTGGGGCCGAGAATGCCGTGATCCTGCAAGCGCTGGACGGGGCGGCGGCCATAGTTCTGGAGGGAGTCGTACACATCGTTCATGCCCTCGGACACGTGGATGTGATAGCCCGTGCGGCCGTTGTTGGCCGCGACCATGCGGTCGAAGGTCTTATCGGAGATCGTGAACAGCGCGTGGCCGCCGAACATTGCCGCGAGCATCGGGTCCTTATTCTTTTCGCATTCGGTGATAAAATCGGCGTTCTCCTGAATGGCCTGTAAGCACTTCTCCTCGCCGTCGCGGTCTGAGACCTCATAGCACAGGCAGGAGCGAAGGCCCAGGCGCTTGCTCTCCTCGGCGATCGTGTGGAGCGTGCCGGGGATCTCGCCGTAAGAGGCGTGATGGTCGAAGATCGTCGTCACGCCCTGCTTGATGGAGTCCATGTACAGCGCGGTGGCGGACGCCCGCGTGCCGTCCATCATCAGATGGCGGTCGATGGCCCACCACGTGCCGTCGAGGACTTCGTAGAAGTTCGTCGGATTGTTGCCCACGATGGAAAGGCCGCGGGCGAGGGCGGAGTAGATGTGCGTGTGCGCGTTGATGAACGCGGGCATGATGACGCCGCCCTTGGCGTCGATGATCTCGGCGTCGGGATACTTTGCGCGCAGCGCCGCCTCTTCGCCGACTTCGACGATCTTCGTCCCCTCAAAGGCGACCGCGCCGTGCTCGTAATACCCCTGCGCGCTTTCGTCGCGGGTGATGAGACGACCGTTGGTGACAAGTTTCATAAGTTTGCTCCTCCTTTTTCTTTTGCCTTTTCCCCGCCGCGAAAGCGGCACCGCAAGGGGAAAGAAAAAGCGCTCCTCACACAGACCGTATCATCTCCCCGAAAGGGGAGACCGTACAGCCCGTGCGCGAAGCACTACGTTGCAGCTACCAAACGGTAATTTAGTTTGTAAAAATATTTTACAGGAATCGCGAACAAAATGCACGTTTTTTTCGTCTAAACTGACGTAGAAAATAAAAACGTAATTTTGTGCAATCCGTGGAAAGATAAAAAGATGCCCCGCAGCGGCCGTGTAAGCCCCGTCAAAACCTGCACCATTCTGGACAGGTGGGTCGCCTCTGTCCGGCTTTATTGCTTCCAACGTCCAGCCGCAGACGGCAGCCGGGAGGCCTGCAAACCACCGGAGCGTACCGGCGTCCCTTATGACGAAATGTGGGTTTAAAAAGAACTTATCACGCACCCCGCAGGGCATGTTCAGTTTATCTCAGTTTTCGGAAAAAATCCGTCGCAATCGAAGTTTTACTCTTCGTCCGAGAGGATCTGCTCCATGAAGAGGTCGTAGACCTTGTCGATCTCCTCTTCGTCGTCAATGGTGACAAGGAACTCCTCGCCGTTTTCCATCTGGCTTTTGAGGATCACGAGACCGTATTCCTCTTCGTTTTCCTCGTCCTCGCTGTCCTCTTCGACCACGGGGAAGAAGGCCATATACGTCGTGCCGTTATGCTCGAGCGCGTCGACGTATTCCAGCTCTATATCGTTGCCCTCGTCATCAGTCAGCGTGACGAAATTGGGGCCGAACTCATCGTTCATGGGGGAACACCTCCTGAAAGTTTGTGTTCGCATTATACCGCACCTTGCGGCAAAATGCAAGACAAGATACGTACCACTTGACAGCCGTGCTATACTGTATTCTGTATCACTATTGAAAATCGGCTATGCGCGCTTGCGCATATTTCTATCGCAAAGGAGGAGGCGCTTTATGGAAGAAAACCGCGCAGAAAACCAGACGCCCCAAAGACAGCACACCCAGCACCCCACGCATCAGGCGCACAAAAAGAAAAAATCCGGCACGGCCAAGCGGGTCATCGGCACCATCTTAGCCATCGGACTCACGACCTGCCTGATGTTTTTCGCCATCTTCATGGTCTACGTGCACACGTCGCTCGATCTGAATGTGGACATCTCGGCCTACACGCTCAAGCAGAGCTCGACAGTCTACTATCAGGATAAAACAAGCGGGGAGTGGGTGGAGCTCACGAAGCTCCACGGCGTAGAGAACCGCACGCTCGTGAGTATCGACGACATCCCCAAGCATGTGCGGGACGCGCTCATCTCCATTGAGGACGAGCGCTTTGAAAGCCACCACGGCGTGGACTGGAAGAGCACGGCGAAAGCCATTCTCGGCAAGCTCACCGGTACCTCGACTCGCGGCGGCTCGACGATCACCCAGCAGGTCGTGAAGAACATGACCGGCGAGAATGAGGTGACCATCAAGCGCAAGGTGACAGAGATCTTCCGCGCGCTGCGCCTCGAGAAAAACTACTCGAAGGATGAGATCCTCGAGACGTACCTGAACCTCGTCTACTTCGGCAACGGTTGCAACGGCATTGAGGCCGCGGCGGAGAGCTACTTTGGCAAGACCGTCGGCGAACTGAGCATTGCCGAGGCCGCGTCCATCGTCGGCATCACGCAGTTCCCCTATAAATATGATCCGTCGCGCGGCGACTGGTACCGCGAGCAGAACAAGGAGCGCCAACTCACGGTGCTCTATAAGATGCACGAGCTTGGCAAGATCAGCGACGAAGAGTACGAGCAGGCAAAGGTCGAGCCGCTCGTCTTCTCCTGGGACCCGGGCTTTGTTCCTTCTGCGGGGGTCGCAAGCAGGGTGGATACCGCCTCGAGCACGGAGTATGACTCCTACTTTGTTGAGCGCATGTTCAACGACATCGTTGCCGATATGCACGAACAGTTCGGCTATGATGAGAAGGTCGCAAAGGACATGCTCTACACCGGCGGCTACTCCATCTACTGCACGGTCGATCCCAAAGTGCAGTCCATCGTGGAAAGCGTTTATGCCGACCGCAATAACCTAAACTACACCTCGTCCAAAGGCCAGCTGCTCCAGTCCGGCGCGACGATCATCGACAACACGACGGGCGACATCGTCGCCGTTGCGGGCCGCGTGGGCGAGCGCGAGGGCCGGTTCCTGCTCGACTATTCGACCGTTGTGCGTCAGTGCGGTTCTGCCATCAAGCCTTTGAGCGTTTACGCGCCCGCGCTGGATGACGGCGTCATCACGCCCGCGAGCGTCATCGACGACTATCCCGTTGAAATGCTCGGCGGCAGTATTTGGCCGGTGAACGCCTATTCAGGTTATCGCAGCATTATGACGCTGAAGGACGCCATCCGCAATTCGTCCAACCCTACAGCAGTGCGCACGGCCATCAAGCTGACGCTGCCCGCGTCGTATGCGTTTATGACCGAAAACTTAAGCTTCACGACGCTGACGAACGACGATATGACCGCGGCGGGCGCGCTCGCGCTCGGCGGCCTTTCCAAGGGCGTGACGACGCGCGAGATGGCCGCGGCCTACGCAACATTTGCCCGCGGCGGCGTTTACACCACGCCGAGAACGTATACCGAGGTGCTTGACCATAACGGCAACGTCATCCTTGAAAATAAGACCGAGTCCCACGTCGCGATGAAGGAGAGCACTGCTTATTCGATGAACGAGCTTCTCAAAAACGTCGTGCGCAACGGTACGGGTACGGGCGCAAGCTTTTCCGGCATGACCATCGCCGGTAAGACCGGTTCGACCAACAGCAACAACGACCGTTACTTTGTCGGTTACACGCCGTATTACACGGCAGCGGTCTGGGTCGGCTACGACACGCCGACGCGCATCGTGGCGAGCGGCAACCCCGCGGCCACGCTGTGGAAGACGTTTATGAGCAAGGTCCACGCGGGTCTTCCGAACAAGGACTTTGAAGTCAGCAGCGCCGACATGGTCAGCGTGACCGTCTGCACGCAGACGGGACTTCTGGCCTCGGCCGGCTGTCCCTCGCAGACTGTCAAGGTCGCAAAGGACTATGCGCCCTCGCTGAGCTGCGACGGACACATCAGCGTAACCGTCTGCGCCGATTCCGGCATGCTCGCCTCCGACTACTGCCCGAATGTTACGACGGCCTATGTGCTCGATCTGAGCCAGCCGAACGTCAGCAGCGGTTGGGGCTACAAGCGCGAGCTTCTCACAACGCCGCTGAGCGCCGCGCTTCAGGCAACGTATCAGGCACAGCTCGAAGAAGGGCTCATTTCGTCGATCCCTGCAGGCGAACCTGTGCGCACGAACAGCGGCACAGTGCAGCTATACAGCGATCTGATGTACAGCGGCATGTGCACGACGCACACAACGCCGCTGGAGCCCACGCCGGACCCGGATGCACCGGATGACGGCAGCGGCACGACGCCGGACGGTGATGCCACCACTGGCGGCGACAGCGGCACACAGACGCCGTCTGACAACACTGGCACGGCGGGAGACAGCGCATCCGGCGATGTCGGAGACAACGGCCAGTTCCTCAACTGGCTGCTCAACAACGGCGGCACAGGTCGGTAAAAGAAAATTAAAAGAGAACGGTGAGAACCGTTCTCTTTTTTATGTGACAGCTTCCGTTTTTGCGCTTCGAATCTGCGCGAACAGCAGCAGGAGGAAGGGGAAGAGCACCATCCCTGCCACGCCGAACGTGCAGTAGCCGAGGTACATCGCAAAAAGCGACGCGACCGGCGGCAGCCCCGCCTGCGCGGAGAGAAGCTTGGGCTCGAGCGTGTTGCGCGTGATGAGCGTGCAGAGGTAGAGCGCGAGGAGCACGATGGCCTTGGGCGGGAAGCCGAACAGCAGCGTGAAGACTGCCCACGGCACGAGCGCCGTGCCCGTGCCGAAGACCGGCAGCGCGTCGAGCAGTGTGATGAGAAAGGCGAGCAGCAGGGAATAGCTCTGGCGCATGAGGAGAAAGCCGATAAGAAGCTCTGAAAACGTGATGAGCGACAGCGTTGCCTGCGCGCGCAGCCACCGCGCAAGCGAGCGCATTACGCCGCCGCGAAAGAGCCGCAGCTTTGCCATCGCTTCTTCCGGCACGGCGTGTTCGAGTGCCACGCAGAGCTCGGGGTACGACGCGGAGGTGAAGAAGATCGCAAGCACGCCCGTCGCGATGGCGAGCACGCCGCCCGGCAGCGCCGCGGCGGCAGAGCCGAGCCACGCCATCGCGCGCGAAGACAGCGAGCGCAGCAGGCTGTCCGCGTCCGTGACGGCCCTGAAAAGCTGCTCGTGCAGATAGCCGCTGAGCCATTCGGGACTCGACGCGCTGAACTGCTCTAATCGGGAGAGCAGATCGTCCGCTGCGGCGGGGATCGCGTCGAAAAACGCGGGCGCGGCGGCGAGCAGCGCGTTCGTCTGAGAAAGCAGCGTAGACCACAGGAGCGACAGCAGCCCGCCGAGCAGAAACAGCAGCGTCAGCGTCAGGATCAGCGCGGAAAAGCCACGTTGAAAGTGAAATTTCCGCCGCAGATACAAAACGACCGGTTCCAGCAGCGTCGCGACGAGCAGCGCGAGCAGAAACGGCAAACACCACGGCAGCACATAGCGAAAGCAGACATAAAAGAGAGATGCACCCATGGAAAGCGCGAGCGACAAAGTGAGGAAGCGTCTTAGCCGTTTTTCAGTCAAATTTTGCAGACCTCCCATCGAAAAAAGTGTTGCAATATGCGTTAAAATATGCTAAAATCCTGCCATATAAAGACAGATGACCGCAGAGGAAAAACATTATGGCACCTGCAACGAAATTTTATTTGGTCTCGGCAGAGGCCCTTCCGGAGATTTTTATCAAGGTGGCGGAGGCGAAGCGCATGCTCCAGTCCGGCGAGGTGCGCACCGCGGGCGACGCCGCCCGCGCCGTCGGCATCAGCCGCAGCGCATTTTATAAGTACCGCGATGCGGTGCGCCCCTTCAACGATATGAAGACCGGCCGCATCATCACGTTCTACACGATGCTCAAGAACAACCCCGGCGTATTGTCCGACGTCCTTTCTATTTTTGCCGGTTCAGGCGCAAATATTCTGACCATCAACCAGAGCATTCCTACCAACGGTTGCGCCGCGGTGACGATCTCGGCTGAGACGTCCGAGATGCAGGAGTCGATCGAGGAGATGATGGCGCGCGCGCTCGCGCTCGAGGGCGTGGTGCGCTTCGATATTCTCGCGGCCTGAGTCACGGCAAGATACGGAAGTTCATACGATGGATTGGCGGTTGCTGTAAACGCGCTGCCAATCCATTTTTGTTGGAAGTGGTTCTTATGAGCCTGATCGTACAGAAATTCGGCGGCAGCTCCGTGCGCGACTATGCGCATCTTCTGCGCATGGCGCGCATCGTCAAATCGCGGGTGGACGAAGGCGACGACGTGGTCGTCGTCCTCTCCGCGCAGGGCGACACGACGGACGGTCTGCTGCAAAAGGCAAGGGAGATCAGCGAGAGCCCCTCGCCGCGCGAGCTCGACATGCTGCTCTCCGCGGGCGAGCAGATGAGCGCCGCGCTCGGCGCGATGACGCTGCGGTCCATCGGCGTGGAGGCGGTATCCCTCTGCGCATGGCAGATCCCCATCGAAACGGACGGTACACATGGGAACGCGGAGATCGAACTGATCGACACCGCGCGTATCCGGAAGGAGCTGGCCGAGGGCCACGTTGTGGTCGCGGCGGGCTTTCAGGGCGTCGACGAGCGGGGCGACATCACGACGCTCGGGCGCGGCGGCTCGGACACGAGTGCAGTGGCGCTCGCCGCGGCGCTGAAGGCCGATGAGCTCATCATTTATACCGATGTGGACGGCATTTTTTCATCTGACCCGCGCATCTGCAAGAACGCTGTGCGGCGCGAGGTGATCTCGTATGACGACATGCTGCTGCTCGCACAGAAAGGCGCACAGGTGCTTCACGACCGCAGCGTGGAGCTCGCGCAGGCGGGCGGCGTGCCCATCACCGTACGGTCGTGCAGGGAAGGGGGCAATGGCAGCGTCGTTTGTGAAACGGACGAAGATATAAGCATCGTCGGCGTGACGCAGAAAAAGAGTGACCGGAGCCGCCTTGCGGCCATCACGGCGGTCGGCGGCGCGCTGCCGAGCATCGAGAAAGAGAAGGTAGCCGTCACGGCGCTCGAACGGGCGGAGATCACCGTCTTCGCCGTTGCGGCGGGGGAGCGGTTCATGAGCTTTTACGTCCTGCGCGATGACGCAGAGCGCGCCTTGCAGCTCGTGCACGACGCGCTGATCGCCGTGAAAGAATGAAAAAAGACCCGTTGGATGCTCCAACGGGTCTTGCCTTTTGCAAGCTGCTTATTCTTCGGCGTAGCGCTTTTTCGCCTTTTCGATCTTGGTCGAATAGCGGTCCTCTTCAGAGAAGATGCAGCCGCAGTATTTCTGCATGTAGAGGCCCATCTCGCGCGCCTTGGCCTGCCCCTCGCGAAAACCGGGGCGGAAGTCACGGTAGTAGAATTCGACGTCGTACTTCTTGCCCATCGTCTCGCCCACGGCCTTTAAGAGCTCGTGGTTCTGATACGGGGAGATGAGCAGGGACGATGTGAACGCGTCGTAGCCGTGGTCGGCGGCGTATTTGGCCGCCGTGCCGAGGCGGATGGTGTAGCAGTGCGCGCAGCGGTGGTCGATATCCGCACTCACGGCGCGGACAAAGTCGCGCAGGCCGTAATCCTCTAAAATATGCACTTCTACATGCTCTTTTTCCCCGTATTCGAGCAGCGTGCGGCGGCGCGCGTCATACTCCGTCCAGGGGTGAATGTTCGGGTTGAACCAGAGTGACGTGGGCTCGATCCCATCGGCGCGCAGCGTGTCCACGCAGTAGACCGAGCAGGGGGCGCAGCAGGAGTGCAGCAGCAGTTTATCCATCAAAAAAGACCAGCTTTCCTTGTGTCGTTTCTGCCAGCATACCACAAGCGCGCGGCAAAGTCCACGGGAAAAGAAAATTAAGCGAATGGCGCAGGATCGTTCACGATTTATACATTGACTATTCAATCAAATGCGTAGTATAATACATTGATTATTATGAACAAGTATGCCCATGCGGCAAAGGAGAAAATGTATGTGGATCGCGGACGGTTGGGAAGATTATGAGCTGCTGGACTGCGGCGGCGGAGAAAAGCTCGAACGCTGGGGAAAGCAAATTCTGGTGCGGCCTGACCCTCAAGCGATCTGGGAGACGCCGCGCACGAACCGCGGCTGGCGCAACGCGCAGGGCCGCTATTACCGCTCGTCCTCGGGCGGCGGACATTGGGACAAGGAGAAGCTGCCCGAGAGCTGGACGGTAAATTACAAGGATCTCAAATTCCAGGTCAAGCCCATGAATTTTAAGCACACGGGACTGTTCCCCGAGCAGGCCGTCAACTGGGATTTTGCGCGCGAGAAGATCAAAAACGCGGGCCGGCCCATCCGCGTGCTGAACCTCTTCGCCTACACCGGCGGCGCGACGGTCGCGTGTGCGGCGGCAGGCGCTCAGGTCTGCCACGTGGATGCGGCAAAGGGCATGGTCAACTGGGCGCGCGAGAACGCGCGTGTCAGCGGCCTTTCCGATGCGCCGGTGCGCTGGATCATCGACGACTGCGCGAAATTTGTCGAGCGTGAGATCCGCCGCGGCAAGGTGTATGACGCCATCATCATGGACCCGCCGAGCTACGGCCGCGGCCCCGGGGGAGAGGTCTGGAAGTTGGAGGACAATCTTTTCCCGTTCGTGAAGCTCTGCGCACAGGTCTTATCGGACAAGCCGCTTTTTGTCATCATCAACTCGTATACGACGGGGCTCGCTCCCTCGGTGCTCGGCTACATGCTGCACCTGCTCGTTGCGGAAAAGTACGGCGGCAAGGTCACGTGGGACGAGCTGGGGCTGCCCGTGACGGAGACGGGGCTCGCGCTGCCCTGCGGCGCGACGGGCCGCTGGTTCTCGGAATAAAGGAATCCGCCGCTTTGCGGCGATGAATCCCCGAAAGGCTCTTTCGGGACAACGATTAAGGAACGCAACTTTTATGGAAATGATCAAGACCCAAGACCTGGCCTTCACCTATCCGGGCACGGAAGACCAGGTGAACACCCGCGCGCTGCGCGGGGTGGATGTGACCATCGAGCGCGGCAGCTTTGTCGTGATCCTCGGCCACAACGGCAGCGGAAAATCGACGCTTGCCAAGACCTTCAACGCAGTCCTGCTGCCAAGCGGCGGCAAGGTCTATGTCGAGGGCATGGACACGATGGACGAGTCGCTCCTGCTCGAAATTCGCAGGCGCGTGGGCATGGTGTTCCAGAACCCTGACAACCAGATCGTGGCGAATGTCGTCGAAGAGGATGTCGCATTCGCGCCGGAGAATTTGGGTGTGCCGAGCGACGAGATCCGAAAGCGCGTGGATGACGCGCTCGAAGCCGTCGGCATGACGCAGTTCGTCAAGCACGCGCCGCACCTGCTCTCCGGCGGACAGAAGCAGCGCATCGCCATCGCGGGCGTGCTGGCGATGAAGCCCGAGTGCATCGTGCTCGACGAGGCGACCGCCATGCTCGACCCCATCGGCCGGCGCGAGGTGCTCGCGGCCGTCGAAAAGCTCAACCGCGAGCAGGGCATCACGGTCGTTCTCATCACCCACCACATGAACGAAGCCGAGCACGCCGACCGCGTGATCGTGATGAACGACGGCCTTGTCGTCATGGACGGCAAGCCGCGCGAGGTCTTCACCCGCAAAAAAGAGCTCGAGGACATCGGCCTTGCCGTGCCGGACACGGTCTCGCTGCTCTTTTCCCTGCGCGAGGCGGGGATGGACATCCCCGTGGACGCCATCACCGTAGAGGAATGCGCAGACGTCATTGCGAAAAATTTTACCTAAGAGGACTGTAACCTTGGAAGAGATCATTCGTGTAGAAAACCTGACGCACACCTACGGGGAGGGTACGCCCTTTTGCCGCAGTGCGGTGCAGGATATGTCGCTCGCGATCTATCGCGGCGAATTTTTGGGCATCATCGGCCACACGGGCAGCGGCAAGTCGACGCTGATCCAGCACTTGAACGGCTTGCTCAAGCCGACCTCCGGCCGGATACTTCTCGGTGGAGAGGACATCTGGGCGGACCCGAAGAAAATTCGGGACGTAAGATTCCGCGTGGGCCTCGTGTTCCAGTATCCGGAATACCAGCTTTTTGAAGAGACTGTTTACCGCGATATCGCGTTCGGCCCGACGAACATGGGCCTATCCAAAGACGAGATCGACCGCCGCGTGCGCGAATCCGCGCACTTTGCGGGCCTGACGGACGATCTGCTGGAAAAATCGCCGTTTGCCCTCTCCGGCGGACAGAAGCGCCGCGTCGCCATCGCAGGCGTTATCGCGATGGAGCCTGAGGTGCTCGTGCTCGACGAGCCGAGCGCGGGCCTTGACCCGCAGGGCAGGGAAGAGCTGCTTGCGAATATTCGAGAATTCCACCGCGCGCGCGGCACGACCGTTGTGCTCGTGAGCCACAGCATGGAGGAGATCGCGAAAAACGTCGACCGCATCGTCGTCCTGTCGGACAGCCACGTGCTCATGAGCGGCACGCCGCGCGAGGTCTTCGCCCGCGGCGACGAGCTGATGACCGCGGGCCTTGACGTGCCGCAGGTCACGCGCGTCGCGATGGCGCTGCACGATAAGGGCATTGCCATCAACCCCGCCGTTTACACCGTCGATGAGCTCAGCGAAGAGCTTGTCGCGCTCAAGAGAGGGGGCGGCAAGAAATGCTGAAGGATATCACGCTCGGCCAGTTTTTCCCGGGCGACACGCTCGCCCATAAGCTCGATCCGCGCACAAAGCTCCTCGTCACGGTGCTCTACGTCGTGGCGCTCTTCACGGCGAAGAGCTACATTGCCTACGGCGTTCTCATTCTGACGCTGATCGTCGCCGTGCGCATCTCGCGCGTGGGCGCGAAGGCGCTTTTCAAGGGATTAAAGCCGGTGCTGTTCATTATCGCGTTCACGGCGCTTTTGAACCTCTTTTACACGCCCGGCACGGAGCTGTGCCATTTCTGGATCTTCCGCATCACGATCGAGGGTGTGCGCGCTGCCATCACGATGATGCTGCGCATCACGCTGCTCATCATGGGCACGTTCCTGCTCACGTATACGACCTCTCCCATCCGCCTGACGGACGGTCTGGAGAGCCTGCTGGGCCCGCTCAAGAAGATCAAGGTCCCTGTGCATGAGCTCGCGATGATGATGTCGATCGCGCTTCGCTTCATCCCGACGCTCATCGAGGAGACGGATAAGATCATGTCCGCGCAGAAGGCGCGCGGCGCCGACTTTGAGACCGGAAGCCTCATGCAGCGCGCCAAGGCGCTCGTGCCGCTGCTCGTGCCGCTGTTTGTCAGCGCGTTCCGCCGCGCCGACGAGCTGGCGACGGCCATGGAATGCCGCTGCTACCACGGCGACGAAGGCCGCACGAAGCTCAATGTGCTGCACTACCAGACGCGCGACTATCTGGTGCTCGGCTACTACGCCGTGCTCGTGGCCGCGGTCATCGCGCTGCGATAAGAAGAAAGGACGCTTTTATGCGAAACATCGCCCTCAAGCTCATGTATAACGGCACGGCCTATCACGGCTGGCAGGTGCAGAAGACGGTCTCAAGCGTCTGCGAGACGATGGAAAAGGGCCTCTCGAAGGTCTGCGGCGGGAACGTCAAGCTCGTCGGCTGCGGCCGCACGGACGCGGGCGTGCACGCCGAGCGCTACATCGCCAATTTCCATACCGAGTCGCGCATTCCGGTCGAGCGCCTGCCGTTTGCCATCAATACGCACACGCCGGAGGATATCGTCGTGCGCGAAGCGCTTGAGGTGGCGAATGATTTCAACGCGATCCTCTCGTGTCAAAAAAAGGAATACACCTACCGCATTTATAATTCCCGCATCAAAAACCCGTTCTATGTCAATCGGGCGTACTTTTACCCCAAGCACCTCGACGAAGAGGTGATGGACCGCGCGGCGCGCGCCTTTGAGGGCACGCACGATTTCCGCGCCGTCCGCTCTGTCGGCACGGAGACGAAGACCACCGTGCGCACCGTGCACTACTGCCGCGTGTCGCGCTCGGGTGATCTTTTAGAGCTCAAGGTCTGCGCGGACGGGTTCCTGTATAACATGGTACGGGCGATCACCGGCACGGTGCTCTACGCCGCCGAGGGGAAGCTCACGCCAGAGGACATTCCCGAGATCCTGGCCTCCGGCGACCGCTCGCTCGCCGGCCCCACGGTGCCGCCGGGCGGACTGTACATGACGAGACTTTGGTATGAGGATGAACGGCTCAATGAATGATCTCAAAGAGGAAAAGGGAACACGCGAGGAGCTGAGGCGCTCGCAGGCGGCCCCGCGCCGCTCCGGCGGCGGGCTCAAGCGGGCGCTGATGGTGATTCTTGCGCTTGTGGTCGTGCTGGCCGTGGTCGTCGCCGCGGCGTGGAAGGACCTGAGCAGCCTTGACAGTGTGCGCCGCCTTTTCTCCTACAATAAGGTCACGCAGGATGAGCAGGGTAAGGTGGAGATGTACTCGTTCAGCAACGACCGCAGCAACACCTTTGCGCTGCTCGGCGACCATCTGATCGTCGCTTCGACGACGGGCGTGTCGGTCTACAGCAGCAGCGGCAGCGTGGTGGACAGCATGAGTGTGAAGCTCACGAATCCCGCCATCGCTGTCGGCGGCCAGACCGCCGCGGTCTATGATATCGGCGGGCAGACGCTTCTTATTTACTCTGCAAGCGGCCTTGTGCGCGATATGAGCGGCGAGTGCAGCGGCAATATCCTGTCGGTCAGCGTCAATTCCTCGGACTATCTGGCGCTCAACGCCGAAAAGAGCGGCTACAAGTCCGCTGTTACGGTGTACGACGCTTCGGGCGAGAAGACGTTTGCCTTCAACTCCTCGGAGCACTATGTTATCGACGCGGTCGTCATGCGCGACTGCAAGCGCATGGCGGCGGTGACGCTCGGCGAGTCGGACGGCATATTCGCCGACACGGTGAGCATCTATTCCCTCGGCAGCGATAAGGCGGACTCGGTCAACACACTCACGGGCTCGCTCCTGCTATCGCTCGACAGCGTGGCCGGTACGCTCTCGTGCCTGACGGACGAGAGCTTGACGCTCTTTTCATCGGACGGTACGCTTTCCGGCAGCTATCGCTACGAATACCCGTATCTGCGCGGTTCGAGCATGGGCGGCGACAACTACGCGGCGCTGCTGCTGAGCCGCTACCGCTCGGGCAGCACCATGAAGCTCGTGACTGTCTCGTCCGACGGTACAGAGATGGCAAGCCTTGACAGCAGCCAGGAGGTCCTGTCGATGTCCGCGGCGGGGAAGTATATCGCCGTGCTGTACAGCGACAGTCTGGTGCTCTACACGCCGCAGCTGCAGGAATACGCGCGGCTGGACGGCACGGAGTACGCGCGCTCTGTCATCATGCGCGAGGATGGTACGGCGGTGCTGATTGGCTCGTCGTCCGCCTGGCTTTATATTCCGTAATTTCTGTAAAACGCTAAAAATGTTACAATTTATGACTTGAAAGGAGCGCGGGAAACGTGAATAATGGTCTTATGATTGATGCAGTCTTCGCGCTCGTGCTCATTTTAAGCGTCGTGTTCGGCGCCAAGCGGGGGCTGTTCCGCAGCTTTATGGCGCTGGCGGCGATCGTGCTCGCGCTGATCGGCGCGTCGCTTCTGACCGACGCTTTGACCGAGCCCGTGACCGACATGCTGATGCCGCGCCTTGAAAAGAGCGTGGAGGAGTGGTTTGATACCGAATCGCAGACACCGCAGGGGGATGTCCCGCAGATCAAGGGGGAGACCCCGGCGGAGAGCGACGCCTCGGGTGAAACGCCAAACGGCGACGCCGCGCAGGACGCGGAAAACGTTCGGCAGGACGATTCGCCGCTCGCGGTGACAGGCCTTCTCAAAAAGCTGCTGCGCTTCGATTTCGACGGCGCGGTGCGTCAGTCGCTTCGAAATGCCGCGCGCGACGCAGCGCTTGCCGCCGTAAGGACGCTGCTCGGCAGCGTGGTGAGGACGCTCGTGTTCGTGCTGTGTTTTTTGGTGCTCACGCTGCTGCTCCGCTTAGTGACGGGAGGCATTGACAAGGTGTTAGACTTGCCAGTGCTGAACGCGCTCAACACCATCGGCGGCGGCGCGCTGGGTCTGATCGAAGGCGCACTTTTGCTGTTTCTCGTCTGCGATGTCGCACCGAAGCTCGGCGTCAAGGCCTTTGCCGACTACGAGGGCACGTATCTGTTATCGTTTTTTATGAGCCATACTCCGCGCGGGCTTGTCGCCGCGCTGTTACCCTGATCTTTACCCCAAGGAGGAAATACTATGCAGCCGCAACTTTGTTCCAGATGTAAAAAGAATATCGCCGTTGTGTTCATCACCCGTCAGGAAAACGGGCAGAACGTCAACGAAGGACTTTGCCTCAAGTGCGCGAAAAATCTCGGACTGCCGCAGGTGGACGAGATGATGCGCCGCATGGGCATCACGGATGAGGACCTTGACAATATCTCCAATGAAATGATGGGCGCCTTCGGCGGCGCGGAAAACCTCGAAGGTCTGACCGACGCCGACGATCCGGACGCCGACAACGAGGACGAGGACGGCAAGACCGCTACATTCCCGTTCCTGAGCCGCTTTTTCGGCGGAAATCCCGCTGCGAACGACGCACAAAATGGCAACGAGGCCGAGCAGACGCAGAGCCCGCGCAGCAACAAGAAGGTCGAAAAGGGGAGCAAGCACAAATTCCTCGACTCCTACTGCATCAATCTCTCCCAGCGCGCACGCGACGGCAAGCTCGACGCGGTCGTCGGCCGCGAGGAGGAGATCGAACGCGTCATCCAGATTTTGAACCGCCGCCAGAAGAATAACCCCTGCCTGATCGGCGAGCCGGGTGTCGGCAAGACGGCCATTGCCGAGGGCCTCGCCCAGCGCATCGTCGCGGGCGACGTGCCGTTCAAGCTGAGAAGCAAGGAGGTTTATCTTCTTGACCTGACCGCGCTCGTCGCGGGCACGCAGTTCCGCGGCCAGTTCGAGAGCCGCATGAAGGGCCTCATCGAGGAGATCCGCAAGATGGGCAACGTCATCCTCGTCATCGACGAAGTGCACAACATCGTCGGCGCGGGCGACGCCGAGGGCAGCATGAACGCCGCCAACATCTTGAAGCCCGCGCTTTCCCGCGGCGAGATCCAGGTCATCGGCGCGACGACCTTTACCGAGTACCGCAAGCACATCGAAAAGGATACCGCGCTTGAGCGTCGTTTCCAGCCCGTCACGGTCAATGAGCCGAACATGGAGGACACGCTCAAAATTTTGAAGGGCATTGCCCACTATTATGAGCAGTACCACGGCGTCAAGATCCCCGAGGGCATCCTGCGTCAGGCCGTGCTGCTCTCCGAGCGCTACATTACCGACCGCTTCCTGCCCGACAAAGCCATCGACCTCATCGACGAGGCATGCTCGGACCTCAACCTGCATGACAAGAACATCAACCGCCGCATGGAGCTGCGCCGCGAGATCGAGGATTACGACAAGGAGCGCGAGCTTTTGCAGGGCGCAGAAGAACCCGACTTTGAGCGTCTGGCCGAGCTCAAGAGCCTTACCATCAAGGCGCAGACCGAGCTCGATGTGCTCTGCGCGCAGGGCGACCCGCAGCTCACGATGGACAACCTCGCCCGCGTGATCGAGCTCTGGACGAAGATTCCCGCCTCGCGCATCCGTGAGGACGAGTTCCGCCGTCTGAGCGAGCTTGACAAGCGCTTAAAAGAGCACATCGTCGGTCAGGACGAGGCTGTCGAGGCTGTCGCTGCGGCCATCCGCCGCAATCGTGTGGGCATCTCGCCCAAGCACAAGCCGGTGAGCTTCATCTTTGTCGGCCCCACGGGCGTCGGCAAGACCGAGCTTGTCAAGCAGCTGGCGCAGGACCTCTTCAACTCGCCCGACGCGCTCATCCGCCTCGACATGTCCGAGTTTATGGAAAAGCACTCGGTCTCCCGCATCGTCGGCTCGCCCCCGGGCTATGTCGGCTATGATGAAGCCGGCCAGCTGACCGAAAAAATTCGCCGCAAGCCCTACGCCGTCATCCTTTTCGACGAGATCGAAAAGGCGCACCCCGACGTGATGAACGTTCTGCTGCAAATTCTCGACGACGGCGAGATCACCGACTCCCACGGCCGCAAGGTGAATTTTGAAAATACCGTTATCGTGATGACGTCCAATGCGGGCAGCGAACGCAAGGAGGGTACCGTTGGCTTCGGTCACACGGTGAACGAGCAGAACCGCGACCGCGCGATGAAGGCGCTCAGCGAGTTCCTGCGCCCCGAATTCCTGAACCGTGTGGACGAGGTCATCTGCTTCAACCGCCTTGACGAGAAGAATTTCGCCGGCATCACCCGCATCATGCTCGATGAGCTGCAAAAGAGCCTCGAGGACAAGGGCCTGCACTTTACGTGGGACGAGGATGTTGAGGACTACCTCGTCAAGAAGTCCTACTCCGCGACCTACGGCGCGCGCAACCTGCGCCGCACCATTCAGAAAGAGCTCGAAGACGTCATGGCCGCGCAGATCATCGACTCCTACGAGCACCCCGTCACGCAGATCCATGCGTCGATGGAGGACGGCAAGCTCGTCGTCCGCAGCCTGTAAAAGAAAGGGGAGGGAGACCATGTTCCATCTGTTCCGCAAGGACATTGAAAAGCACTGCGCCTACTGCAAGAGCGGATCTGTCATCAACGAAGGGCAGGTCATCTGCTCCCGCCGCGGCGTGGTCGATTCTGCCGACCACTGCCGTCACTTCTGCTACGATCCGCTCAAGCGCGTGCCGCCGAGACCCGCCACGCTGCGCGATCAGTATACCTCCGAGGATTTTTCCCTGTAAGGCCGGGCAGCGCCCCGAACAATAAAGAAAGAAGGCCGATTCCCATGAACATTTCTCAGGTTTACGCAGTCTATTTCAGCGCCACCGGCAACACCAGAAAAGTGACCACCACGCTTGCAAATGCCCTTGCCGTCAGCTTCGACGTGCCGCTCGAGGTGCGCGATTTCACGCTGCCCACCGCACGCGAGGAAAGCTATGAGTTTGCTGCGGGCGACCTTGTCGTGTTCGGTATGCCGACCTATGCAGGCAAGCTTCCGAATAAGCTGCTCGAGTTTGTGAAGTCCGGCTTTCACGGAAACGGCGCGCTGGCTGTGCCGGTCGTGACGTTCGGCAACCGCAGCTTTGACAATTCGCTTGCCGAGCTCTGCGCCTGCCTGGAAGCGGACGGCTTCCATACCATCGGCGCGGGCGCGTTTGCCTGCCGTCACGCTTTTACCGACGCGCTTGCCAACGGCAGACCCGATTCCGACGATATGGCGGAGCTTGCAAAGCTCGGCTCCGCGGTCGTGGGCCGCATCGTGCGGATGACCGAGTATCCCGCGCCCGTTACGGTCGACGGTGACGCCGACGCGCCGTATTACCGCCCGCTGGGCCTCGATGGCGAACCGAAGGTGTTTCTGAAGGCGAAGCCCAAGACCGACCTCGACAAGTGTATCCACTGCGGTGTGTGCGCCTCACTCTGCCCGATGGGCTCGATCAATCCCGATGATGTCACCGAGGTCGTGGGCGTGTGCATCAAATGCCACTCCTGCGTGCGCAACTGCCCGATGGGTGCGAAGTATTTCGACGATCCCGCGTTCCTCTCGCACCGCGCGATGCTCGAACGCGACTACACGCGCAGAGCGGAGGACAATATCTTTACGGCGTAAGAAAGTACATAAAAAGGCTCTGTTTGGGTTCTCCCAAACAGAGCCTTTCTTTATTTTGCTGTCAGCTGAGGTGGACAAGGGTCGTGCCAAGCTTTTCGGTGAAGCCCAGCGCGCGGTACATTCCCTCGTCGCACAAAGCACAGGTAACGGCAAGACTGGCAAGGTGATTTGCCCTACCGTATTCCTGCGCCGCAGACGCGAGCTGCCGCGCGGCGCCTTGCTTTCGGAACACCGGTTCGACGAAGAAATCCTCAAAGACACCGATGTCCGCACATGCGAATGTCGAAAATACGCGGCTCACGCTGCACATTCCGACCATGCGTGTTTTGCGGTAGGCGGCAAAGAAGGTGATGCGTTCCTCTTGAATGGCCTGCAAAAGCTGCGCTTGCTTTCTCTCGTCGAGCGGCGTTTCACCGATCTCAGCGAGATAGCCGTTTTCGAGTTTCCAAAGCTGCCAGTCGTCCGCACCGGGGACGAACTGACGGACGGTGATGGGGGCGTATTCCTCCGGCGGGCGTAGCATCAGCGGTATGTTCCACTCGTCGCAGCCGTTCGGCAGAAAGCCAAGTCTGCCCCAGAAGCGCTCGCGCGGCGCGGTGTCGCAGTTGAGCTCAAAGTAGCTTGCCCTGCGTTCGCGCGCCCAAGAGAGCAGCGCCTCACCGCAGGCGTGACCTGTACTGCTTCCGCGAAATTCCGGGTAGACGCAGAACTCCATGATGAAGCACTTGCCGTCCTCTGAACCATAGATGACCGGCATCGTAAAACCGATATCCTGCCCGCCGCGCTCGAAAAAGAGAAAGTGCAGGCGGTTTTCCTGCCGCCTGTGCAGTGTCTTAAGCTGCGAGAGGTACTCATCGCTGAGAAAATAGGCGAGATCCTCGGCCTGCTCAATCTCGGGGAAGATATCGCGCCGGTGATAGAGATGCAGTTTCTCGAAAAAGCGTGCGATCTCACTGCCTGTGATGGCCTCACGAATGAAAATAAGATGTTCCATTGTCGTCCTCCAAAGTAAAATTTCGGAGGGTCAGGAAGTGTGGACCCTCCATACACGCTGCATCATCATAACAGATCAGTCCTTTCTTCCTGAATTTGCCGCGGTACGCGGCTGAAGAGAGCATAGCATATTTTTTTGCAAAAGGGAAGCGCGCAAACGGACGTTTCCGCATAAGCTGAAAACGAAAAGATTGATTTTGGAGGGAACGCTATGCAACCGTTGCACTTTTTCCTCGGCGCAAACAGCGAAGAGGGCTTTTTCTCGCTCTATGACCAGCTTTTGGGCGGTCGGCTCGACGATCTGATGATTCTGAAAGGCGGCCCCGGCTGCGGCAAGTCGACCTTCATGCGCCGCGTGGGCGCGGCGATGGAGCGCGCGGGCGAGCGCATCGTGTACATCAACTGCTCGGGTGACCCCGATTCGCTCGACGCTGCGATCTTTCTGGACCGTAATGCCGCCATTGTCGATGGCACCAGCCCGCACGTGCTCGAGCCGACCTATGCGGTCGCGAGCGAACGCTATGTCGATCTGACACGCTTCTACGATGTGGACGCGGCTAAGGCACGCCGCGCGGAGATCGTCGCGCTGAGCGACGAATATCGCGCACACTACCGCAGCGCCTATCGCATCCTGCACGCGATGGGCGAGGTGGAGAGCGAGCGCCGCGTGGCAATGCACGCGCAGATGGATTTTTCGAAGCTCCGCCGCCGCACCGACGGCATTCTCGCACGCGAGCTGCGCGGTGAGGGAGGCGGCAGCGGGCGCGTCGACCGCGCGTTTTTGGGCGGTGTGACGCATCGGGGCGAGATTTGCCGGTTCGACACCGTCGAAGCCCTCTGCCCGCGCATCTATGCCATCATCGACAGTGCGGGGCTGGGAAACGAAATGCTTGAGACCGTCGTGCAGGCGGCACAGGCGAAGCATTTCGACATCATCGCCTGCCCGAATCCAGACCGGCCGCGGGAGCTCCATCACGTATTGATCCCGGAAAAAGGGCTGGCGTTTATCACAACGAACGCGCGCAACCCGTACGACGGGAAGCCCTACCGCCGCCTGCGTCTCGACGCGATGGCGGAGGAGAAGCTTACGCGTGCGCAGAAGGCGAAGCTGCGCTTCACGCGCCGCGTGGAGGCGTCACTTTTAGATGAGGCTGTGGGCGCACTGTCGGACGCCAAAAAAGCGCACGATGCGCTGGAGAATGCATACCATCCATGCGTGGATTTTGAGGGTGTCACTGCGCTCGCAGAGCGTGAGATCAATAGATTATTAAAGCAATAGTGCTTTACAGGTTCTTGCTGCCTGAAGGCAGCAATGGGATTCCCTGCGCGGCGCAGGGTGCGGCAAAGGGGACCATTCTCTCACGTGAGAGAATGGCCCCCTTTAGATCCCCCAAGAGAACGCAAGGGGCCTTGCCCCTTGACCTCGCACATTGGCAGTCAGGCACTTGAAGAACTGCTCAGCCTGCGGATTGCACTGTGGTGTACATGGCTTCGCCATGAACCCCTGCGTTTCGTTGCATGTTGCAACCGCGCCTTACTATCGTGAGGCGTGAGTGACGTTACCTCGGCGGCGGACTGCCTGCCGAATGCGGCATTGCTACGCTCGCCGCATTGATTAGCATTCCGGTAGACGGTGATTACTGCGCACTTCTATAAGATGGGCAGAGCGGCAGCGGATAGTAGGAGCAAGCCAAGTCGTATAGCAGAGGCCAACGCGGCTTCGCCGCGCTATGGGCAGTGCAATCGGCAAGCATTGCAGCTCTTCGAGCTGCTCACTTGCAATGCGAATCCCTTTCTCTTGGGGGTCAAAGGGGGATATTCTCTTTCCGTGGAAAGAGAATATCCCCCTTAATCGTCCCCCTGCACGGTGCAGGGAAAACCCCGCCCTTTCGGGCGACTTTGATTCATTGTGCCATATCGGCACGAAAATAAACCGTCCGCTCTGGCAGCGATAAAATGAGCGTATACTCACTGCTTTTCTCCCCTGCAGCATCGGTGTATTCCGTGACGCCGACAAGCGCCGTGCTGGTTTCGCTGTCCAGTGTAAGATCATAGAGGACGTCGTTCACGTCGCGCTGGGTGAGGGTGTAGGTGCCGCTTTGCGTGCTGCCGTCTGAATCCGTGAGCGTCAGCGTGCCGTCCTGCGCGGAGCAGGTGAGGGCGGGGAGGTCGAGCGGCTGACCTGCGCTGTCGATGGCGTTTGCGTATGTCCAGTCGTGGCCCTCGATGGTCAGGCCATCGTTCGTTTTGCCGCAGCCGACGAGTAGAAAAATGAGCAGCAGCGGCAGTAAAATCTTGTATTTACCTGTCATGTGTTTTTCCTTTCCACTTCTTGATTTTCGGCGTGAGCAGCACACCAATCCCCACGGCAAAGAGCAGCAGCGCGCCCCAAAACAGATAAGTGGGCAATTTGCTGACGGTATAGATGTACGTTGTGGTATCAGCGTAACCGATAATCGCGTTGGGCGGAACCGGTTCCTCTGGAATGAATGGCTCGGCAGTAAAATGCTGCACCGCGCACCAAATGAGTGTTGGTACGCTGATAGCCAGCAGAACCCATGCACTGATGCGCAGGGCCTTTGGGCGCTTGACATGTGCCTTTTCTGACATGGCTGACGCGCTCGACGGGGAAGCGGTACCCTCCGGCGTGCCGGTCAGCTCTGCGAGCGGAACGCCGAAAAAGCCCGAGAGTGCGAAGAGGTTCGCCGTGCTCGGCAGCGACGAGCCGTCCTCCCACTTCGTTACGGCCTGCCGCGAGACCTCGAGTGCCTGCGCCAGCGCCTCCTGTGACAGCCCACGCTCCTTGCGCAGTGCGCGGATGCGCGCGCCGAGTTCGTTGTCCATGATCGTGCCTCCATTGCCTTGATGGCGCTATCGTAGCAGTTTTTTGCGCAAAAGTCCACCAAGTATTCCGCTACTATCGGTAGCGAAGCGAAAACAGCCGCCCATACGGGCGGCTGTTTTCGCGTATTTACTTCTTGCGGCAGCTCAGCTCGCCGTTTTCGGCGTCGAGCACGAGCGTGCTGCCCGCAGCGAGGTCGCCGCGCAAAATCTCCTTGGCGATCAGCGTCTCCGCTGCGCTCTGGAGGTAGCGCTTAAGCGGACGCGCACCGTAGATCGGGTCGAAGCCGCGCTCGATGATGAGGCTCTTGGCCGCATCCGTGACTTCGAGCTTGAGAGTCTTGTCGGCAAGGCGCTTCTTGAGACCTTCCATCAGGATGTCGATGATGCCGCTGAGGTTCTCCTTCGTGAGCGGCTTGAACATGATGATCTCGTCAAGACGGTTCAAAAACTCCGGACGGAACGCGCGGCGCAGCTCGCCCATGACGGCGGCGCGGGCACTCTCGGAGATGCTGCCGTCCGGCTGGATGCCGTCGAGCAGCTCGGAAGAGCCGAGGTTCGAGGTCAGGATGATGATCGTGTTCTTAAAGTCTACCGTGCGGCCCTGCGAATCGGTGATGCGGCCGTCGTCGAGAATTTGCAGCAGGATGTTGAAGACGTCCGGGTGCGCCTTTTCGACCTCGTCGAACAGCACGACACTGTACGGCTTGCGGCGCACGGCCTCAGTGAGCTGGCCGCCCTCGTCATAGCCGACGTATCCCGGAGGGGCACCGATGAGACGCGAGACGGAGAATTTCTCCATGTACTCGGTCATGTCGATGCGCACGAGGTTATGCTCATCATCGAACAGGCAGTCGGCGAGGGACTTTGCAAGCTCCGTCTTGCCGACGCCCGTGGGGCCGAGGAAGAGGAAGCTGCCGATCGGGCGGTTCGGGTCCGCGATGCCCGCGCGCGAGCGCTGGATGGCCTCGGTCACGAGACGCACGGCCTCGTCCTGACCGACGACACGCTTGTGAATGATCTCGTCGAGGCGCAGCAGCTTTTCGCGCTCACCCTCCATCAGACGGCTGACGGGGATGCCCGTCCACTTGCCGACGATATCGGCGATCTCGTTTTCAGTCACGGTGTCGTGCACCATGGAGTTGTCGCCCGTGTGCTTTTCGGCCGCGGCCTCGGCGTCCTTGAGCTGCTTTTCGAGGGCAGGGAGGTCAGAGTATTTGAGCTTTGCGGCCTTTTCATACTCGAGGTTTGCCTGCGCGCGCTCGATCTCGCCGTGCATCTGCTCAATCTGGCTCTTGAGCTGCTTCACGCTGTCCACGCCGCTCTTTTCCGCCTCCCAGCGGGACTTCATGGCGTTGAACTGTTCCTTTTCATCGGCAAGCTCTTTCTTGAGTTCTTCCAGACGGTCACGCGAGAGCTGGTCGTCCTCTTTCTTGAGAGCCATCTCCTCGATTTCCTGCTGCATGATCTTGCGGCGCAGGTCGTCAAGCTCTGCGGGCATGGAGTCGATCTCCGTGCGGATCATCGCGCAGGCCTCATCGACAAGGTCGATGGCCTTGTCGGGCAAGAAACGGTCGGTGATATAGCGGTCGGAGAGCGTCGCGGCGGCGACAAGCGCGTTGTCGTGGATGCGAACGCCGTGATAGATCTCATAGCGCTCCTTCAGGCCGCGCAGGATGGAAATGGTGTCCTCGACCGTCGGCTCGTTGACCATGACGGGCTGGAAGCGGCGCTCGAGGGCGGCGTCCTTTTCGATATACTGGCGGTACTCGTCGAGCGTGGTCGCGCCGATGCAGTGCAGCTCGCCGCGAGCCAGCAGGGGCTTTAAGAGGTTGCCGGCGTCCATGCTGCCTTCGGTCTTGCCCGCGCCGACGATGGTGTGCAGCTCGTCGATGAAGAGGATGATTTTGCCGTCGGACTTCTTGACCTCGTTCAAAACAGCCTTTAAGCGCTCTTCAAACTCGCCGCGGTACTTTGCGCCCGCGATCAGTGCGCCCATGTCGAGCGAGAAGATCGTGCGGTCCTTGAGGCCCTCGGGCACATCGCCGCGCACGATACGCTGGGCAAGGCCCTCGGCGATGGCCGTCTTGCCAACGCCCGGCTCGCCGATGAGCACGGGGTTGTTCTTCGTCTTACGCGACAGAATGCGGATGACGTTGCGGATCTCCGCGTCACGGCCGATGACGGGGTCAAGCTCCTTTGTGCGGGCGCGTTCGACAAGGTCCGTGCCGTACTTCTTGAGCGCGTCGTAGGAATCCTCGGGATTGTCGCTCGTCACGGGGGAGATCTTGACCTTTGCCAACTCGTCCGAGAAGCGGCTTCTCGTGATGCCGTGGTCGGAGAGCAGCTGGCGCACGCTCTGCGAGCCCTCGGAGAAGATGGCGAGCATCAGGTGCTCAACGGAGAGATACTCGTCGTGCAGCTTTTCGGCGGTCTTTTCGGCAAGGTTCAAGATCTTGCCGACCTCGGGCGAGGCGTACACCTCGCCGCTGCCGCCGGAGATGCGGGGCAGATTGCGGATCAATGTGTCAAGCTCGGAGAGTAAGCCGTCGCAATCGACGCCCATCTTACCGAACAGTGACCCAATCAGTCCGCCGTCCTGATCGAGCAGGGCATAGAGCAAATGTTCGGTCGTTACATACTGGTTGCCGTTTTCCTGCGCCATGTTCTGCGCGGTCTTGACGGCTTCCAAAGCCTTTTGCGTATATTTTTCAGCATTCATTCAAGTTCACCTCAAATTCGTGTTTTTTACAATTAAGTGATTAAATCAGCAGCGTTCTGCTTCGCAGATCGCCGCGGTAGGCCATTTCAACATCGCTCGCGGAGAGCGAGCCGTCGAGATAGCCCTTGAGCAGCCGGTCGAAGAGCTGGACATAAGCGCTGATCGCACCGGCGACATCATCGGCAGTCAGCGCCTTTCCGCGCGGCATCGCGAGCGGACGGACGAAGCGCCCGTCGTACAGCGCGCAGGAAATGGAGCTGCCGAGAAGCGGTGCGAGGCACTTGTCTTCGATTTGCACCCAGAGCCGGAAGAAGCTCGTCATTGCGGAGATCAGCGCCGTCGACTGCGTGCGGAACACGATGTTCAGCGTGCCCATCGTCTGGGCGTCGCCATTGCTCAGGTCGACCTCGTACTTGACCGTGGGGCGGTATTTGTACGATAAGCTCGACTTGAGCGACATTGTGGACGAGCCGGGAGCGAAGAACGGCACCAGCTCGCGCGTGGGCGTCATCAGCTCTTCGATGGCCTCAAAGATATCGTTCCAGCGGCGTTCAGGCGTCGGCACGGAGACGTACTCGGCCAAAATCTGGTTGACGAGCGCCGAACGGTTCGTGCCCATCCGGTGAGCCAGCGCGTCGACCTCGCGCACCACATCATCTGACAGCGTCAGACTGTAAAGATTTTTCTTCATCATGCGCCTCCTTGGGGTTCTTTTTCTTTCTGGATGCTATCATAGCACAAGAACAAACTTTGTCAATAGAATTATATAAATTTATTTACGAGTTATATGCGAATTTACACGGAGTTCATAATTGCAAAGGAAGCGGAAAAAGGGAAAAGCCGCAATGAATTTCACTGCGGCTTTTCCCTTTTGAGAGATATGAGAGATGAGAGAATAGCAAATTTACAGCAGGCCTTGGAGCAGGATGATGACGATCAGGATCGGCAGCACCCACTGGAAATAGGGCTTGAGCTTGGGCGAGAGCTTGACGCCCGCGCCCTTGTTGACCTCGGCAAGGTACTTGTCAAAGCCCCAGCCCCACTTGGTGACGCAGAACAGAAGGTAGACAAGAGAGCCGATGGGCAGCAGGAGGTTGCTCACAAGGAAGTCCTCGCTGTCGAGCACGTCCTTGCCGAGAATGGGGTGGAAGTCGCTCCAGATGTTGTAGCCGAACACGCAGGGAAGACTCAGGAGCATCAGCAGCACGCCATTGATGAAAACGGCTTTCTTGCGGCTCCAGCCAAATGTATCCATGCAGATGGCGAGGATATTTTCAAACACCGCCAGCACCGTGGACATGCTCGCAAACATCATGAAGAGGAAGAAGAGCGTGCCCCAGAAGCGGCCGCCCGCCATGTTGACAAAAACCTGCGGCAGCGTAACGAAGAGAAGGGACGGGCCATTGTCGGGCGCTACGCCGTAGGAAAAGCATGCGGGGAAGATGATCGTGCCGGCCATGAGCGCAACGAAAGTGTCGAGCGCGCAGATGCGAATGGATTCGCCGACGAGAGTGTGATCGTCGGACATGTAGCTGCCGAAGATCTCCATCGCCGCAATGCCGAGCGAGAGTGTGAAGAAGGCCTGATTCATCGCGTCAGTGATGAGGCTGCGCAGGCCGTTTTCACGAATGGAATCGAGCGAGGGGAGCAGGTAGAACTTCATGCCCTCTGCCGCGCCGGAGAGCGTCAGGCTGTGGCCGGCGAGAATGAGAATGAGCGCGAGCAGCGCGATCATCATGACCTTGGATACGCGCTCAAGACCCTTTTGCAGACCGAACGAACAGACGACAAAGCCGACGATGACGATGGCGACCGCCAAAATGCCCATTTCAACAGGATTGGCCAACAGCTCGCCGAACACGGCGGACGCGTCCTCCGCGGGCATGCCTGAGTAGAACTTACCGGTCAGGAACCTGCCAAAGTAGCTCACCATCCAGCCGGAAACCGTCGTGTAGTACATCATCAAGAGGTAGCAGCCGATCAGGCAGAACCAGCCGTGGATGTGCCACTTGGACTTGGGCTTTTCGAGCCTCTTGTAGGCGAGGATCGCGCTCTTGTGGCTCGCACGGCCGACGGCCAGCTCCATCGTCAGCACGGGAACGCCCATGATGAGCAGGCACAGAATGTAGAAGAGAACAAAATAGCCGCCGCCGTTTTTGCCCGTCACATAGGGGAAGCGCCAGACATTGCCGATGCCGATGGCGCAGCCCGCGCTGACGAGCAGGAATCCCAGGCGGGAGCGGAACGATTCGCGTTTCATGTTGATCGACCTCATTTGTAAAAGATTTATGAACGATGTGCTTATCTTACCGCAGGAAGATGGGCTTTACAAGACCGATTATCGGATGATATAATAAGCAAAACTTATGTTATGAGGAAATGAGTACATGAATCGCAATCAACTACGCTATTTTGTCTCCGCCGCGGAGCACCGGAGCTTCACAAAGGCGGCGGAGCAGTATTACATCTCGCAGACCGCGGTGACGCAGCAGATCCAGCAGCTTGAGCAGACGCTCGGCTGCGAGCTCTTCGACCGCAGCACACGCCCTGTAAGCCTGACGAGCGCGGGAAAGTCGTTCCTTTTGGACGCAAAAGCGATCTTAGAGCGCATGAGCCGCGCACAGGAACGCGTGCATGACGCGGCGACGGGCCTGACCGGCACGCTGCGCGTCGGCTACGTGCGCGGCTATGAGCGCAGCGACCTCTCGGTCCTGATGCGCCACTTCCACCAGAAAAACGGAAACGTGCTCATCTCGTTCTACCGCTGCTCGACGGATGTGCTGGCCGCGGGGCTTTTACATCAGGAGTATGACATCGTCTTCACTTGGGACTCGACAAACCTGCGCACACAGGAGGGCGTCACGTTTCAGACGGTCGAAAAGGCTCGGCTCGTTGTCGCGCTCTATGCGGGCCATCCGCTCGCGCAGCGCCGCCAGCTCACTCGGCAAGAGCTGCGCGGGGAGAACATCTTATATATGTCGCCTGACGCCGCGCCCGACTCCTATGGCGACGCCTTTTTCATGCAGCGCTACGCCGAGGCGGGCTACAAGCCGAATATTCTTTTCCGCTCGGCGGATACCGAGAGCATTTTAATGATGGTCGCGGCGGAGGAGGGCATTTCGCTCCTGCCCGACTACTGCACCGACCGCCTTTACAATGCCGACAACCTCGTCTTCGTCCCGCTCGTGGGCGAAGGGGAGGAGGAAGAGATCATCGCCGCCTGGCAGAGCGGCAACCAGAACCCCGCACTGGGACGGTTTTTGACAGAGCTCAATCAAAAAGACCCGCCTTACTGAGGCGGGTCTTTCCTATTACAATATCAATTGTAAATTGTCACGATTCGGCCTTTTCAGCGTTCAGTGCTTCAAGTGTCTGCTCCATTTCGGCCGTTTCGGTGCGCGGCTCAAGGCGATGCAGGCAGTCGAGGCATTCGGTACAGTGCTTACGCTTGTCCTGCGGCCAAAGGGCGCTGAGTTCCGGCACGTTGATGGCTTGCTTCTCGAGCAAGAGTCTTATTTTCCATGTGATGTAAAGTGTAATGCCATTCCACCACGGGGAACCCATTTTGCGTCCGACATCAAGCGCCTTACTCAGCCGCGCGGCGGCGGAGACGTACTGACCGTCCTCCACGTCGAACAGCGCGAGGTACGACAGCGCGATCGGCATCTGGCTGTATTCGTGGAAGGACTGATAGAGCTCCTCGGCGTACGAGAGCAGCTCGCGCGCGACCTCCTTTTCGCCGCTCTGATAGGCGGCGACGCCGTAGTCGGTGTAGATGATGGCCGCACCGGGGTACGAGCCGCGGCGCTGGTTGAAGAGAATGGCCTTGTCGTAGTATTCGAGTGCCTTGTCGAAGTTGCGCTCAAGGCGGTACGTTTCGGCAATATAGTTGTACGCGCCCGCGATGCTGATGACATAGCGGCCCTCGCCGTCCGCGTCGAGTGATTCAAAAAAGCTGATGGAGCGGTCGAGCCAGCTACGGCACTTGTCGTATTCGCCGATCATCAGGTACATGAGGCCCTGTAGGCGCAGGAACTTACCCCAGTCCGGCGTATTTTCCAAACGCGATTTATACTGCATGCCAAGGCGCAGATGCTCACGCATGACGGGAAGATCATAGGTCTGGATGGCATAGTAGATGAACTGCAAATGCGCGTTCGCGGCCATCTGCCAGTCGCCCGCGGTGGTACTGCTCTTGAGGAGCTGGCCGACAACGGGGAGACCCGCGTCGTATTCGCCGCCGTGGATGTAGTAGCGGCTTTCGACGTACAAGAGCTGACGCTCGAGCTGGTCGAGCTCCTTGGCGTTTGCGCCGAACTGCGTGGAGCGCAGCGAGGCGAGCTCGCGCTCAAGGATCTGAAAGTAGCCGGTCAGACCATCCTCCTTGACCGTCAGCGCGTCCGAGCCGTCGGTCAGGATCGGCATGAGCTCATAGCACATACCGGCAAATGCGTCAAGGGAGAGTACTTTATACTTGAAGGCTTTGAAGGTGTCGCCGCCTGCGGTGAAGTGCTGCACGAGCTGATCGTAGAGGTCGGTCGAACCGTCGCTGCCGAGTTGCGCCTCCAGATATTGCGCGGCGCGCAGATGCAGGATGCGGCGCGCGGACTCGGACTGGCGCTGCGAGAGCATCGCCTTCACGCGCTCGTGCGTGAACGAATAGCCGAGCACCTTGCCGCGCGTGGATTCGATGAGCAGATTTTTCTGCTTGAGCTGGTCGCAGAGGTACAGAAGCTCCAGCGGCGTTTTTGTCAGAAGAGAGGTGAGAATGTCGAACGGCGCCCAGTCGCGGAAGACCGAGATGACGTCGAGTACCTGCAATTCATCGGACGAAAGGCCCGCGAGGCGCATCTGAATGATGCTGTCCGCGCTGGCAGGGATGTTTTTGAGCCCATTCGACTCGTGCATCGAGTCGAGCAGCTGCACGAGGAAGAGGCCATTGCCCTCCGTGCTCTGGTAGAGGTTGTCGATCTCCTTCTGCGAGTAGCGGCCCGGGGCGTAGAAGTTGACGAAGCGCGTTGTCTCCTCCTGCGAAAAGGCGTCGATATTGTACACGTCGAGCAGCTTGTCGCGCACGGCGTTGTTGAGCACCTGCTGGGCGTAGGGCTGCAAAATGTCGCGGCTCGTGCAGATGATCGTGATGTTCGTGCTGCGCAGGCGGTGCAGCAGCATCGAAAGGAGGTCGGCGCTGTTGTTGTCGATCCAGTGGATGTCCTCCAAAATGAGCAGCACCGGCACCTTTTTGGCGACCGTCGACAAAATGAGCAGCGTGCTCTCAAGCGCGGCGAGATAATCTGTGCCCGCGGGATAGTCGCTCGAAATGCCGGAGAAATTGTGCTGGCATTCAACGGACAAGCAGGGGAAGAGGCCCGCGGCGGTCTTAATGTAAACATCCGGAATACGGATATTTTCAGATTCGAATTTCGGGATGAGCTGGAGCATGATCGTGTTCCACGGGGCGAGCACGGTGTTCATCTCGGACTGGTAGCACGAGGCCTGGCAGATCGCCCAGCCGGAAAAATCGTACTGGTGCAGGATATAGTTGATGAGGTATGTCTTGCCGACGCCCGTCTTGCCCTGAATCAGCGCGCAGATCTTGTCGCTTTCAAGGCGCGAGCCGTTGCACAGCGATACGAGCTTGTGCAGCACCGCGTCCTTGCCGATGAGCTGCTGGTCGCTGCCGACCTCGAGCTTGTAGGTCGAGGTGTTCCACGCGTCGACGATCTGATAGTAGAGCGCGGAAGTCTCCTTGAGCGGTGAGATGCTGAATTCGTCGGAAAGGTTCTTGCAGAGCGTATGGTAAAGGCCAAGTGCTTTACGGAATTTCTTCTGGTCGCGGTAGACCTGCATGAGCGTGGAGAACGCGCTTTCCTCCAGCGGGTCGATGGCGATGTACTCCGTGCCGTATTTTTCGGCAACGTCGAGCTTACCGGCGTAATACGCCTCCTTTTCCGCCGCCAAAAGCTGGTGGAGGTACTGCGACTGATAGAGATTGCGCTGATCGCTCAGCCATGCGTCAAACGCGGAGGAGTGGGAGACATTGAAGTCCTTCAGAAATTCCCCGTGATAGGCGCTGAGCATGTCGCCGCGCTCAAAATCGTAGACATCGCAGGCGATCTCAACGTCGGCGGAGAATTCAACGATCGAGCGCTGGCCGGGGACGAAGGGATCGAAGGCAAACGCCTTGCGGATGGTGTAGATCGCGTGGCGTAGATTTTTGAGCGCTGTGGCGGAATCGGTATCCTCGTAGAGCAGGCCGATGAGCTCGCTGCGGGTGGTTTTGCGCTTGAGGATCAAATAGTACAAAAGAGCGTCGGCTTTTTTATAGGGGAGCGTGATCTCCCGCCCGTCGACGGAAACGGCGGGCGTACCGAACAGTTTTGCGTTTAACTCAGGCATGTCAAGGCCTCCCAACAGAAATAACACGTTAGTGCAGTAAACAAAGATAGTATACTCAAACCGTTGAAAAATAGCAAGTACTTCGACGAAAATGCGATATTCTAAGCGAAAAATAACGCTATGGTCGAATACCTCAACGCTAATTCAACGCGCGTATGATATAAAGGCAGCATCAAAATAGTACGGGTCTGCCTTTTGCTGCCCGTTTAGTTTAGGAGGCATCCATTTGAATTACGTTGGAACAGCGCGTCCGATCCACGACGCCAAGGGCAAGGCCACGGGGTATACCAAATACGCCGGCGATCTCTCGCTGCCCAATATGGCGTATCTCTGCATGCTCCACAGCAAGATCCCGCATGGCTATGTCAAGGTGGTCCACGCGGAAAAGGCGCTGGCGCTTCCGGGCGTTTATGGCGTTTATCACTGCCTGAACACGAGCGAGCGCAAGTATAACCGCTACCGTTCAAGCTTCGATCAGGCGTACTTAGCGAACGAGGAACGCGCATTCAATCAGTATGTGCGCTTTGTGGGTGACAAGATCGGCGTGGTCGCGGCCTGCGACCAGGAGACGGCGGAGAGAGCCGCGCGTCTTGTCGAAGTAGAGTATGAAGAGCTCCCGTTTTCCATCGGCTTCGACGATACGCTCGCGGGTAAGAATTGTCTGGACGGCGAAACACCCGTCCGCGACGAATATGAGCTGGATGTCGGCGAGAAGCAGGGCAGCGCCGAGGGGCTCATTGAGGTGTGCAGCACGATGGAGCTGCCGCGCCTGCACCACGCCACGATGGAGACACACGCCTGCATTGCCGACTATGACCCCTATAGCGACATGCTGACCGTCTACTGCCCGAACCAGGCCGTGCACGGCATTCGTACCGTGCTCGCGGACTTTTTGGAGATGCCGGAGAGCCATGTACGCGTCGTTAAGGCGACGATGGGCGGCTCGTTCGGTGCCAAGCAGGAGTGGTTTTTGGAGCCCGTCGCGGCGCTCGTCGCCAAAAAGCTCTGTTGCCCCGTCAAGCTCGTCTACTCCCGCGGCGAGGCGATGACCGACACGATCGTGCGCGGCGCGATGCGCATGAGCGCGCGCGGCTACTACACGCCCGACGGCGAAATGAAAGAGATCTACTGCGATGTGACGCTCGACGCGGGCGCTTACATCGGCAACGCGGGCGACTATGTCCGCGCGCTGGCCGGTAAGCCGACGCGCTGCTACCGCATTCCATACATGCACTATCATGGACAGGTCATCAGCTCGAACTCGCCGGTCTCCGGCGCGTTCCGCAGCTGGTCGGCGGCAGAAGAGGCGCTGATGATGGAGCGCCAGCTCGACGCCGCGGCGGAAAAGCTCCGCATGGACCGCCTTGCGATTCGCCTCAAGAATGTGGCGCGCAGCGGGGAAGAGGACAAGAAACTCCACCTGTTGCTCGAAGACATCCGCATCGGCGATGCGATCACACTCGGCAGCGAAAAGTTCGGCTGGGACAAGCTGAAAGCTGAGGACGCGGCGTTCAACGCCTCCCAGCAGCGCTACCGCAGGGGCGTCGGCATCGGGATCGGCGGTCACGGCAACACATACTTCCCGCGCTTCAATGACTACGGCGAGGGCAGCATCGGCTTAAATGCCGACGGCTCGATGCAGGCGAATTTCACCCTGCACGACCACGGCTGCGGCACGGTGACGGCGATGCGCGTGATCGCCGCCGAGGTGCTGAAAGTGCCCGAGGATAAGATTTACATGACCGAGGGCGACACCGCGGTCACGCCCATCGACTACGGCTGCTTTGCCAGCCGTACGACCTATGTGGTCGGCCGCGCTGTGCAGGATGCGGCAAATGCGCTGAGAAAGAAGATGCTGCACGCGGCGTCGGAGCTTTTAGACGTTCCCGAGGACGAGC
>ENA-USUG01001070-USUG01001070.1-human-gut-metagenome-genome-assembly--contig:-NODE-1070-length-47031-cov-10.963922_pt1 | contig 47031 bp, 47 predicted proteins | sample MGYA00250059_ERZ773394 | MGnify/ENA primary metagenome ERZ773394 (study PRJEB29103, sample SAMN06111957) | human gut metagenome | biome: human gut; feature: ankylosing spondylitis patient; material... | reverse complement strand
CACACTCACAATCTGACTTTGGTTGCTGCGAAAGCTGCCACCTGCACTACTGCGGGCAATTCCGCATACTACACCTGCGATGGCTGTGACAAGTGGTTCGCAGATGCAACAGGATCGGTAGAAATTACCGATAAAACCAGTGTGAAGATTCCGGCTCCCGGACATACCGCAGGCACAGAATGGAAGTCTGATGATACTAACCACTGGCATGAATGTTCTCGTTGCCACGACAAAAATGACGAAGCGGCTCACAGCACCAGCGAGTGGATCATTGACACGGCAGCTACCGAAACCGCAGAAGGCGCTAAGCATAAGGAATGCACCGTCTGCAAGAAGGTTCTTGAAACCGCAACGATCCCCGCAACAGGCAGCAGCCATACCAATAGCTACGGCGTATACGTTGGAATGACATATACGGCAGGAAATTTAATATACCAGATTACATCAATTGATACTGCAACAGTAGGACAATCAAAGGTTATTGGTGTAGTAGCTGCTAAAAAGAATAAAATAAAGAAAGTTACAATTCCGGACAGAGCAGATTGTAAGGGATATAGATTAAATGTAACAACAATTGGTAACAATGCGTTTGCCGGCTGCAAGGCCCTTGAGAAGCTTACAATAGGTAACAAGGTAACTGTTATCGGAAAAAATGCATTTAAGAACTGCTCAAAACTTGAAACAGTAGTAATTGGAAAAGCAGTTAAGACAATAAGTTCTAAGGCATTTATAGGAGATAACAAGATTAAGAAGATTACATTCAAAGGTGACAAACTTAAGACTGTAAAGAAGAATGCATTTAGCAAGAAAGCAAAGAAAAATATTAAGTCTAAGAAGACTAAACTTAAAGGAAATAAGAAAGCCATTAAGTTGTTTAAGAAGAAACTTAAAATTAAATAATTAAAAAGTAATTAAAGAGGCTAGCTTTTCAAGAGTTGGACATGTCATGTATGTCTTGTATTCTGCGAAAAGGTAGCCTCTAATAAGTTTATTAAGAGGGAGATAGTGTGAAAGAAAGTAGAAACAAGCCATAAATTGGCACACTTGAATAAGCTGTCTAAGGCAGGCAACTTTTTTGAAGTGTTATAGAGTTAAAAAAATAGATTAAGAAGCTAATGGCTTATCAGGTGGAAGTGTTCCTTCACGTTGTAATAGCTTCTTTGCCTGTCTGATAGCTTTTGCCTTTTGTTTTTCAACAAGAGCTACAGGCATATCGATTTTATAAAGATTGCTCGGATTCCACTCCTCACCGGTAGACAGCATCTGGTAGATGGCAGTAAGAATCTTCCATACGTTCTGATGATCGCTCTTTGCGGTGCGGCACTGTTTGGATTCGTTGCTTTCAAACGCAAAAAAGTACAGAAATAATTTCATAAAAGCATAAAAGAAACAGCAAAGGGAATGCGGCGAAACTCCATCGCATTCCCTTTTATCAAAAAAAACGGAATTTGTATGCTTGGAATTTTGCGACAGGCAAGGAGAATCTATTACGAAATTCCAAACATATAAAAGATACAAAATCCAGCAGATGCAAAATCTGACAGATACAAAATCTAACAGACAGGAAAGGATCTTACAGGAATAGCTTATATGAAAAAAACGGCAAAGTTCATAGTCAGAATGCTCGATCATCTGGTAAATTTTACGGCATTATTATTGATCCTTATGGTAATGTTCCTCTCCTGCTATATGCTTTGGGATTCAAACCAGGTATATCAGGCGGCAGATGCCAGAAATTATGAAGCTTATATACCGACAGAAAAACATACAAAATCTTTTAAAGAATTACAGAAGATCAATCCGGACATCATCGGCTGGATCCGGGTGAATGACACCAACATCAATTATCCGTTATTGCAGGCAGAAGATGATGATACTTACATGAACACAGATGCAGAGGGGAAATATTCCTTAAGTAGTTCGATTTTTCTGCACTGTGCCAATCAGCCGGATTTTTCCGATTTTAATACCATGATCTATGGGCACCATATGGAAAAACACAAGATGTTTGGAGATGTAGGAATGTTTACCGACAAAACATATTTCGAGGAACATCCATACGGGAATCTGTTTTTTAATGGCAAGGACCATGGAGCAGAATTTTATGCATTGATTCAGCCATCTATTTCGGCATTCTGATAAATGAAAACCAGAGACGAAAAAAAGGAAGATTACAGAAATGAGGGCAGCATTATGCAGTTAAAAATTACAACAGATTATGCAGTAAGGATCGTATATTACCTGGCTTTGCGAAAAGAGACTGTCACGGCGGCACAACTGTCGGAAGCCTTGAAAATACCGGAAAGTTATATTCCAAAGATAACAAAAAGATTAAAAGACGCAAATATCATCACAGCCTGTGAAGGGATCAAAGGCGGATATCTGCTTTCTGAAAATCCGGAAAACATTTCTCTGTTTGATATCATATCATCAACAGAAGTCACGATGAAAATAAACCGATGCCTGGAAGAAGATGGATTTTGTTCCAGGAATGCCACAGACTACTGCAGCGTGCATAAAGCATTCCTGAAAGTACAAAAGATATATGAAGATTCGCTGCGGGCGGTCAGGATCTCAGACATGATAGAATGACCTTTCGGAGAAACTATTTCATGGTATTTTGCAAACCTGTCTGTTGAAGAAATAACCGGGAGATGCTATAATTTTTAAAAAGCTTCACAATAGCGGATATTTGGCAAAAGGAGGAGAGCAAAATGAAAAATTTGCGAAAGAAAACGGGATGTCTTGTTATGGCAGTGCTGCTTCTGATCATGACGTTTGTTCCTGCAATGTCTGTGACTGTAAGTGCTGCAGCAAATATAGAAGGCAGACTGATCACAGTAGGAGGAAAAACAGTAAACAGTGGCATGAAGATCGCAGAGGTAGAAAAGCTGTTTGGGAAACCAAAGCTTACAACGCCATCTTACTGGGGCGGATATGCTTATACGTTTTACGGGGATAAGTACAGTGACTATCTGTATCTGGAGACAGATGCGGATGGTGTGATCGTCTGCTATGGAAGCGTCAGCCCGGGATTTGAGACGAATGTATATAATTATGGAGATAAGGTAGACCATTATGTACGCCTGGGTTATGAAGCCATAGATTATGATGATAATTTATATGGTGTGATTTATTATACAAAGTATCATTCGGATGCCTACGAAAGATTTGGGGCAAATCTGACGGAAAATAACCGAAATCTCAATAAACATGCGGCAGAGATGTGGAATGCAGTATCTTATTTGCATGGATATGACACGCCGACCTGTTTTGACGAACAATTGTTTAATGTGGGGGCACAGCTTGCAGATAATTACAGCACGGTATATGATTATTGTAATGATACCGGGCAGAGTGCCTGCTATCAGCTGATGGGAAGCAGCCTGATCAGTTTCCCGGAATATCGCTATCCAAATCCGCTGGAATTTGCAGAAAAAGGGAAAAACTATACCTGTAAAAATGGAAATGCGATAGGACTCATGTATTATCCAAAAGGAAGCGACAAGAGCCAGTACTGGGTGATCAATGGATTTGTCAATAAGGAATTGCTGGCAGAATGGAATCCTGTAGCGTACACGGCACAGGAAAAGCAGCAGCTGAAACAGGCGAGAGATTATTATGCAAAATCAGTAGAAGAATTTAATGCAGAAAAATCTTATTATGAAGTAGAACCGTCCTATGATTCTCTGGATACAATAGAAGGAGGAAAATTAAGCGAAGGAATTGCAAAAGGGGCAGTGGATTTTCTAAATGCGATCCGTACAGGCGGTGGACTGAATCCATTGGAGTATTCAGAAGAGTTATCCGCAGATGCACAGTGCAAATCAACCTATACGGTGTATCTGTCCAAAAACAAGATCAGCAATCCAAATCCGCATTTTCCGCCTCAGCTGGAAGGCTTAAGCGATGAATACTATGCAAAGTGCCAGAGCGGTTCCGGAGAAAATCTGTTTATGTGCGGCATTCTCAGCACAAACATCATTGGAAGTATCAGTAATGCCCTGGACGACAGTTATGGAACCGGGCAATATTATAGCAGAGGACATCGCTATAATCTGCTGAATCCGTCATGGAAATACATCGGTGTAGGAAATACATTACAGCAGGGATGCCACAAAATGACAGGAACACAGGATTATGATGCAGAAGTTGTGGCATGGCCGGCAAAAGGAGTTACCATTTCAGAGAGTGGTTTTGCACCGTCCGGAATGTGGACATGCCAGTTTTACAATGGACTGAAACCGACGTCAGATACGACAGTGACGGTCAGATGTCTGAACAGTGGAGCAGTCTGGAAAATTGATCCGGCGAATCTTCTGGATTCTCAGGCATATCAGGTCAATGGTACGCTGATCTCATATGCGGACAATTCCATTGCTTTTAAAGTGGGCGGCGTCTATGAGATCACTTATGAGCATCTGAATGACCGGGATGGAAAAGATGCCTCCTATACTTACAGAACGGTATATGAAAAAGCATATCTTTCTTCAGATGGAAAGGAAGAACCGCAGCAGATTTTATTTGATAAGAACAGTATGGAGCTGACGCCGGGAAGCACGGAAAAACTGACAGCGATCATACATCCGGAAGATGCCAGAAATAAGAGAATTTATTTTACAAGCACAAATCCGGCAGCCGCAACCGTCAATGAATGTGGAGAAATTACAGCACATGCGGTAGGAACTGCCGTGATCACAGCGGTAAGCGAGGCGGGAAATATCAAAGCGAACTGCAAAGTTACAGTGGTGCAGAAAAAGGCGGAAACGATAACCGGAAAAGATGATGAAAAGACGCCTGACAGAAAGCCGGATACACAAAGCAGCATAAAGGTCGGAAAAGTGAGTATCAAAAGTGTAAAAAAGAAAAAGGCGTCCCCGACAGTGACCATAACGCTTGCCAGAAAAGTGTCAAAAGCTTCCGGATATCAGATCAAAGTCTATCCGACTTCAGGAAAAGCAAAGAAAAACAAAGGTGCAATAACAACAAAGTTCATAACGAAAAATACGAAAAAACTCGTCGTAAAGAATAAGAAATTAAAAAATAAAAAAAGATGCTATGTGAGGATACGGGCTTATCAGAAGATAAACGGAACGAAAAAATTCGGTGCATGGTCTGCAGTCAGAAAAGTAAAAAACAGATAAAGCCGCCACCTCAGTATTTGAAGACGAGGGAATGGAGATGGAAAAAAACGAAAAAACCAAGTATAAATTAGCAGAAGCCATGAAGGAATGTATGAAGACTTCCAAAGTGGATGCGATCACAGTAAAGCAGCTGGCAGAAAAATGTGGTCTGACCAGACAGACCTTTTATCGCAATTTTCTGGATAAATTTGACCTTATCAACTGGTATTTTGGAAAAATTCTGGATCAGTCGTTTGAGCATATGGGAAGAGGAACAAGCGTTTACGATGCACTTGTGCGGAAATTTACCTACATTGAGCAGGAGAAACAGTTTTTTGCTGCAGCGTTCCGCTATGATGAACAGAATTCTCTGAGGGAACATGATTTTGAACTGATTCTGGCATTTTATGAAAATCTGATCCAGGAAAAAACCGGATGTAAAATGAAAGAAGAGATGCATGATCTGCTGGAAATGTATTGCAGAAGTTCTGTCTATATGACCATAAAATGGGTGCTTGGGAAAAAGATGGCCGCACCAGAAGGACTGGCAGAACTGATGGTAGAAGCGATGCCGGTAAAACTAAAAGAACTGTTTGAGAAACTGGATATGGTCAGGTAAACAATAGATTGTCCCGGATTCTGACAGGCAGATATCTGCCTGTGATTTCGTTGCAAAGTATTTTTGATAAATGTTACATTTAGTCTGTTTTGTCACTTTTCTTTTTGTGCAAAAGTGTTAAGATAATAACAAAGTGAAACGGAATGATGATGCACAGCTACATAGATACAGCAAAATCATTGCCGGAAACGTTAAAATTTTACAGAAGGGATGTAATAACTATGGCAAACAGAATCAACTTAAACGGAACCTCTTTTCATGGTGCAGGTGCGATCACAGAGATCGTAAACGAAGCACAGGCACACGGTTTTCAGAAAGCATTTGTATGCTCTGATCCGGATCTGGTTAAATTCAACGTTACTTCAAAAGTGACAGATCTTCTGGAAAAAGCCGGACTTGCATACCAGCTCTATTCTGATATCAAGCCGAACCCGACCATCGACAATGTAAAACATGGTGTTCAGGCATTTAAAGATTCCAAAGCAGATTATATCATCGCCATCGGCGGCGGTTCTTCCATGGATACTGCAAAAGCAATCGGTATCATCATTGCCAATCCGGAATTTGAAGATGTCAGAAGTCTGGAAGGAACTGCACCGACCAAAAACCCATGTGTACCGATCATTGCGGTACCAACCACAGCCGGAACAGCAGCAGAAGTTACGATCAACTATGTTATCACCGATGTAGAGCGTAAACGTAAGTTTGTCTGCGTAGACCCGCACGATATGCCGATCATCGCAGTGATCGATCCGGAAATGATGTCCTCCATGCCGAAAGGACTGACTGCTTCGACCGGTATGGATGCCCTGACACATGCAATCGAAGGATATACTACAAAAGCTGCATGGGAAATGACCGATATGTTCCATCTGGAAGCGATCAAACTGATCTCCGCTTCTTTAAGAGATGCAGTAGAAAACAAAAAGGAAGGCCGCGAAGGCATGGCACTGGGCCAGTACATCGCCGGCATGGGATTCTCAAACGTAGGACTTGGAATCGCACACTCCATGGCACATACCTTAGGTGCTGTTTATGATACACCGCACGGTGTTGCATGTGCAATGATGCTGCCGATCGTTATGGAATACAATCAGGACTGCACAGGCGAGAAATACCGTGAGATCGCACGTGCGATGGGAGTCAAAGGTGTTGATGATATGTCCGTAGAAGAATACAGAAAAGCAGCAATCGATGCCGTAAGAAAACTTTCTGTTGATGTCGGAATCCCGACAAAACTGGAAGCAATCAAAGAAGAAGACCTTGATTTCCTGGCAGAATCTGCTCATGCAGATGCCTGTGCACCGGGCAATCCCAAAGATGCAAGCGTGGAAGACCTGAAAAATCTGTTCCGCAAAATTATGTAAAAACAGATATTGCTGCAAAGTAGGTAAATGTCAGCAAAGCTGACCAGAATTGCCCGCCAAATCTCACGTACGTTCGACTTGAAATAAGATATACATACCTTAAAGATCACATACTGAAATGTATAAAAGCATTTTGGTATGTGATCTTTTTGATGCATACAGAAGCATACCATTGCCTGTTTTACATAAACTTGATAAGAAAAATTTTGAAGAACAGTGGCTTTGTCCTTACGAGACTTTACACAGATTTTACATTACACTGTCGTGGACTTTACATTGCATCGTTATACTGTAGATGCTTTGGTGATGCAGGGGGTGCGGGGCGAAAGTTCCAAGCCCCTGAAAAAATGTGCTGCATACCGAATAAAGAACGAATCTGAAATGAAAAACGTATGTAAAGCGAAGAAGGAGAAATCATGAACAGTACATTAGAGGTAATATTTGGATTGCTCGGTGGTCTGGCAGTGTTCATTTTCGGAATGAATATGATGAGCGACTGCCTTCAGAAGGCAGCAGGCGAAAAAATGAAACGGATTCTGGCATTGCTTACCAAGAATCCAATCCTTGGCGTTCTGGCAGGAGCACTGACAACCGCCGTTCTGCAGAGCAGCAGTGCGACAACCGTTATGGCGATCGGTTTTGTAAGTGCAGGACTGATGAATCTGCCGCAGGCAATCTCCATCATCCTCGGAGCCAACATCGGAACGACGATGACGGCACAGATCATTGCCTTTAAGTTAAGTGATTATATTTATGCAATTATTTTTATCGGATTTATCATTAGTTTTGTAGTAAAATCCGAACGTACAAAAAACATCGGACAAACCATTTTTGCATTTGGCCTTCTGTTCCTTGGAATCGAGACGATGGGAAGCGTCATGAAACCGTTGGCATCCAGCCCGATATTTACAGACATGATCGAGCAGGTTTCTCATATTCCGGTTCTTGGTGTAGCCGTAGGAACCCTGATGACACTTGTCGTACAGAGTAGCAGTGCCACGATCGCAGTATTACAGAACTTTGCAGAACAGCCTGGACCGGACGGCGTCAGCAGTATCCTAGGTCTTGTTGGAGCAATCCCGATTCTACTTGGTGATAACATCGGAACCACGATTACAGCTCTGCTTGCAAGTATCGGACAGACCAAAGATGCAAAACGAACCGCACTTGCACACTGCATTTTCAACATTTCCGGATGTTTTCTGTTTATCTGGTTTGTAAAACCATACGCAGCCCTGATCCAGTATATCTCTCCGAAAGGACCGGAGATTGCAGTTATTTCCAGACAGATTGCAAATGCACATACCCTGTTTAATATTACCATGACGGTCATCTGGGTACCGCTGATCTGGCTGATGGTCAAGATCGTTATGAAAATCATTCCGGACGGACAGAAAAAAGTCTACAGCAACGCAGAACCACAGTTCCTGGATTCCAAACTGGTTTCACAGCCGACCGCAGCACTTCAGCTGGTCGTAAAAGAAGTGGCAAGATGTATCGAGCTGGTTAGCGACAACTTAAAAGAATTGATCGCAGTATCCACAGAAAGTGACAGCGAGAAAATAAAAGCAGTGATCCAGAACTCCGAAGATACCAGAAAACTTTACGAACGAATCACCGAATACCTCTCCGAATTGTTTGCATCCGGCGGACTGACCGAGGAGCAGGCAAACCAGACAGCAGGTATCATGTATATTTTAAGTGATGTGGATCGTATGAGTGCCCTTTGCAGAGAAGTCTGTCTCTCCCTGAAAGATAAAGAGGAGAAAAAATATAAATATTCCAAAGATGCCATGCGTGATATGCGGCACAGCCTACAGCTGATCCAGGAAATGTTTACGAAAGCCGTTCAGATGATGGCGACAGGAAATACGGAGGCTGCAAAAGATATTCTGCAACAGAAAGAAAAGATCCTCGATCTTGGTATCAAGATGCGAAAATCCCATGTAGAACGTGTCGGTGAAGGAAAATGCAAAGCAAAACTTACCGAGCCATACAACCGCATTATCCACCATATTGACCGAATGGGCAACTGCTGTATCAATATCGTAGATGCCGTGCAGGGCAAAGCAGGTCAGACCTATCTGGAGACCGTAGCATAAAGGAAAGAAAAACAGGAGAAAAAAGTTAAGAGAAATAAAAAAATATTTTGTGAATAAAAAATAATAAAAAGAACTATACTTGAAAAAACTCCCGGTGCTGGCACACCGGGGGTTTTTATGCCTTTTGGAGACAATAAGTGTCAAATAATAATTTCTTAACATTCATGTAAAGCATGTTATACTTGAAAAAAGGAGGAATGGTCACATGGGGACAACATTTGAAAATGAAATACTGGAAATTTTTGGAACAACAGATCTGGAACAGCTGAAGAAAATTTCAAGAGATGTGGCATCTTATAATCAAAAAAGCAGAGAAATATTTCCGGAAGAAAGAATTCTTTTACAGAGATACAAGCAGCAGAAATGGTGGCATTATACAGTCAGGGAGAGAGTATCTCAGATCTTGCAAGAAAATATCAGGTTTCACGTCAGACAATCTATAATCAGCTAAAACGTGCCCATCGATTCAGTGAAGATCCAGATGTCAAAATGAGAATGAACTTTATGAATCATAATGATTTATGTACTACCATTGATATTGATTTTAGACATGAGAAGATCACAATCCATAATTATACAGAACAGATTTTGTTAAGAGCTTTTGGAGTTATAGAAAATCCGGATTGGAAAGATTTTGAATATTTTCTGGAAGATCGTTGTTTTCCAAGGACTCGTGACCATGCAAAAGAAATTTTAAGAGAAATGAATCTTCCATTTTATGATCCACTGCTGATTGTAGAGAAAACACAGGGGCGTATGGAAGGAGATCACCAGTGGATTATGATTCTGAAAAAGGAGGAATGAAATGAAAAGACTGAATCTCGATAACCATTCTCCATTTCATAAAACAGGTCATACTTCGAAAGGAGATCAGCGAAAATGGAAAGTTGGAGACAGATGGTATAAGGCAGATTATATGGGATATGAAAGTCTGGCAGAAGTTCTGGACAAGGAGGAAATGATTATGCCGGCATCATTTATAGAAAAAGCAGGGATGGAATTAGTTGGAACATTTGTCAAAAACGTTGGTTTAGAGGCTGGGAAAAGGGTGATCTATGGAAAACCTCAAAAACCGAAAGAAAACCATCTGACTGAGATTAAAGAAGTGAAAGAGTCTGTAGAGATCGTGAATTGTTCCTATGGCTGGCTTCTTTTTTTGCCGGTACTTGCCGGTGAGACTACATTTGCACTGGCAGGGACTGGTGCAGCGGCTATGGTATATACGGTGAATAGTACGGTCTTGCTTGGCGGACTGATCAAGAGATTTTTGGGAAGCTGAAAGCGGATTATAATGTAGTTTTTCTCCTCTGCAACCGTAAGTTGCCGTTTCGCAACCGCTTTATGCTGGTTATTTTTCCTCACGGCTGGTATGATAAAGAAAAACGAAAGCGAGGGATGGATATGACGATGGCAGAACGTTTGCAGAGACTTCGAAAAGAGCATCATTTTTCTCAGGAGCAGCTGGCGGAGAGACTTCAGGTTTCCAGGCAGGCGGTATCAAAGTGGGAAAATGGACAGACTGCTCCGGATCTGGATAATATCATTGCGATGAGTAATCTGTATGAGGTAACAACGGACTATATTTTAATAGGAAGAGAAAGATATCCAAAAGAGAACGGAAAAAAAGACAGGAAGCGAAAGAGCGGAATGTTATGCCTTGGAGGCGGTATCATTCTGACCCTTTTACTTCCTTTGTTTGCAAAAATGTATCAGGAATGGATTTTCATGGCAGAAGGAAGTGCCTATACCAATTTCCTGTATTATTTGACAGAATTTCCGATGCTTGGTGTCACCGTTCTTGCAGTTGCGGGGATTGTTCTCGGTATCTGGCTTTTGCGGCAAAATTCAAGTCGAACGCACGTGAGACTTGGTGCGTGATTCTGGTCAGCGAAAGCTGACATATTCTTCTTGGAATCACTGCACATCCTTGCGGACAAGCAGCTTTTTGTAAGTCCGGTCAATGCCGATCGCTCCAAGCGGTGCGGTGATCAGGATCGCCAGCACTGCGACAGAGAGCACGATCTGTCCGCAGGCAAGTCCCATGGAAAGTGGAACGGAGCCGATCGCAGCCTGAACGGTTGCTTTTGGAAGATAGGCGATCACGCAGAAAAGACGTTCTTTGAAATTCAGTGAAGTTTTTGTCATGCACAGGCAGACACCGACGGCACGGAAAACAAGAGCCAGCAGGATCATGGCGACTGCGGCGATTCCGGCCTGCATCGTATAGCGGATGTCTACAGCGGCACCGACCAGTACAAAGAGCAGGATTTCGGCAGCGATCCAGAGCTTGCCAAACTTCAGTGACAGACGATTGGTGACATCGATGGGACTTTTCAGTTTTACCACGCATGCCATACTGACAACAGCAAGAAGTCCGGAAATGGCAACGATTCCTTTGAGGCGGTTCTCCAGTGCCATGCAGAGAAAAGCAAGGCTGAGCAGGATCAGGACTTTCAGACTGCTGCGGATGCTATGCCCCTGTCTATGGCAGGTTTCAAAAAACAGGGCGAGCAGGTAACCGATCATGGCACCGATCACGATGCCAAGCAGGATGGATACCGGAATGTTTACGAAATCCATGATGTTTGCAGAACCGCCCTGAGCCATGCTCGAAAATGTAGAAAACAGTACAATGACAAAAATATCATCACAGGATGCCCCGGCCATAATGAGCTGGGGTATACTTTTTTCGGTGCCATAATTCGTTTCCATGAGCTGGACCATACGCGGGATGACGACGGCAGGGGAAACGGCAGCGAGCACAGATCCCATGACTGCTGCCTCGATTTTGGAAATGCCAAGCAAAGTCGGTGCCAGCAGAACATATCCGATGATCTCGAATGTGGCGGGAACAAAGGACATCAGAATCGCAGGACGACCGACCTTTTTCAAGTCAGAAAGATTCAGAGAAAGCCCGGCCTTGATCAGGATAATGATCAGTGCCATCTGCCGCAGATCGGATGATATGGATAATACGGAATCATCCAGCAGGTTCAGCACATACGGACCAAGCAAAATGCCGGCAAGCAGCATACCGATGATACGGGGCAGCTTCAGCTTCTCAAAAAGAGATGCCAGGAGCAGGCCGGTCAGAAAAATGAGTGCAAGTGATGTTAACATAAAGACCTCCTTTATTATAATGAAATAAAAAGATGTTGAGGTCAAAAGCCTCCAACTTTGATGCCTGCGGATTGTTCCGTGCTACGCACTCCCACAATCTGCCCCAATATTCGCATATCGTGGGATAGGAATCCCACTTTTATGCTCATATCGGGGCGGGTCTTAAGGTCTTTCAACCACCTATGAGCAAGCTCATGTGGTTTTAGACCTTTTGACCCTGGCATCATAAAAAAAGCTGGTGATCCTGCGAAATCGCAGAAGTCATCAGCTTATATACAAGCGGTTTGGTTAAAAACCAGGGAGAACCTCATTCCCGGCAGTCATTATATAATGGAAGAATTTGTTTGTAAAGGAGAAAGTGAATAAGCTGCTCAGAGGAAAATGTGGATAACTACAAAATATTACAAATATTTCAAAAATGTTAAAATGACATAATCAACAATTGAGTAAACGAAAATGAAACATCTATTGTTCAAAAGTTGAAAAATGCCGAAAATTTACTTGGGTAAAATGACAAAAATCAAGAAAACAGGTTATACATATTGCAACAAATAATGTTTGAAATGTGATAAAATTATGGAAACATCTCATAAAATTATATGTGACTGAAAAAAATATGTTGTAAAATGTAACGAATCTGTAACATTTACCTTGACATGTAACAAATTCTTCACTTATAATGCAGGTACATCAACTGCGGAAGGAGGAATGGCATTATGTGGCTGCTGGGAGTGATCTTAGATAATATCTGTGGTTTTTTTAAGGTATGTTTTTCACGTACACTCAGCAAACAGATTTATCGCAACTGTGCAGTTCTTATGACAGGTACAGTTGTGGTGGCTGTATTGGTTTTTACAGCGGGCAGTTTTACCGGAGGAGGAAAGAATCAGGTATATGCTGTAAAAGCCTCCCGAAATGCAGAAGAAGCAGGTGAGGGTGAGGATGTGAAGGAAGAGGAGCTTCAGGCAGGTTTGATGGGAATTGTTGCCAGCGTAAACAAGCTGGAAGCGTACTCGCAGGCAGCGGATGGCGTTGATCTTGAGACGGCGAATCAGGAGATCCTTGCCGGAACATCACGAATCAGAAAAAATGCCCTCTACCAGAAGTACGTGGAGGAGTGTGCAAAAAACATCGGAAGCATCGGCTATTATGCACAGCAGAAAGTGCTGGAAAATCAGATGGATGGGAATGATTATTACACACTTCTTCAGATCGTAGAAGCGGAGGCGACAGGGGGAGACATCAAAAGTAAGATCCTGATCGCCAATGTCGTGCTCAATCGTGTAAAGGATTCCAGATTTCCAGATACGATCTACGATGTTGTCTGGCAGACGGCGGGCGGTTCGCCGCAGTTTTCCCCTACCGACGACGGCAGGATCTATACGGTCTCGATCACGGATGATACGATCGAGGCGGTAGACCGGGCATTGGCCGGGGAAGATTATTCGCAGGGGGCACTGTTCTTTGCAGCACGTGCCAGTGCGGAAGCCCAGAATATGGTCTGGTTTGACCAGAATCTGGTGCAGATGTTTGAATATGGCGGACACGAATTTTTCTGTTTTGCGGATGAATGATCCGCTGCATGAGAAAAAACCGGGGGCATGCTAAGAAGTGTCTCCGGTTTTTCTCAACTTCGTTCCTTTGCTCTTGCACAGTGAAAAAAGGTATGTTATAATCTGGAATTAAGCGTGGAGAGACTGCATCAGATGTAAGGTGACTCCCGTAAAGTTTATCGCAAAATATGGCGTTTGAAGGAAAGGACGGCTGTTATGAATCTTTTATACAAAAGTACCAGAAGCAACGATGTCGAAGTAACTGCATCCCAGGCAATCCTGAAAGGACTGGCAGATGATGGCGGTCTGTTTGTACCGGAGAGTCTTCCGGCACTGGAAGCAGATATGGACACCCTTGCAGGGATGAGCTACCAGGAGACTGCATATGAAGTTATGCGTCAGTTTCTTACCGATTTTACGGAAGAGGAACTGAAAGACTGCATCGCAAAAGCATACGATGAGAAATTCGATACAAAGGAGATCGCTCCGCTTGTAAAAAAAGATGAGGCTTATTATCTGGAACTGTTCCACGGAAAGACGATTGCTTTTAAGGATATGGCATTGTCCATTCTGCCGCATCTTCTGACCACATCCGCAAAGAAAAATCAGGTGAAGAATGAGATCGTGATCCTCACAGCAACATCCGGAGATACCGGAAAAGCAGCACTTGCGGGATTTGCAGATGTACCTGGAACAAAGATCATTGTATTCTATCCGAAAAACGGCGTAAGCCCGATCCAGGAAAAGCAGATGGTAACACAGAAAGGTGCCAATACTTTTGTAGTAGGGATCCATGGCAATTTTGATGATGCACAGACAGGCGTGAAAAAAATGTTTGGTGACAAAGAACTGGCAGCACAGATGGACAAGGCAGGATATCAGTTCTCTTCCGCAAACTCCATCAATATCGGAAGACTGGTTCCGCAGGTTGTTTACTATGTATATGCTTATGCCAAAATGTATGCAAACGGTGAAGTGGCAAAGGGAGAAAAGATCAATGTCGTAGTACCTACCGGAAACTTCGGAAATATTCTGGCAGCCTACTATGCAAAGAACATGGGTGTGCCGATCGACAAGCTGATCTGTGCTTCCAACGATAACAAGGTTCTCTATGATTTCTTCCGCACCGGAACGTATGACAGAAATCGTGAGTTTATTCTGACAACATCTCCGTCCATGGATATCCTGATCTCCAGCAACCTGGAGCGTCTGATCTACAAGATCGCAGGTGCAGATGCAGCAAAAGATGTAACTCTGATGCAGAATCTGGCAGCAGAAGGCAAATATGAGATTACAGATGAAATGAAAGCTCAGCTGAAAGATTTCTACGGCAACTATGCAAGCGAAAAAGAAACTGCCGAAGAAATCGCAGAAGTTTACAAAAAAACAGGTTATATTATGGACACACATACCGCTGTTGCTTCCAGAGTATACCGCAAGTATGTGGCAGAGAGCGGTGATCAGACCAAGACCGTGATCGCATCCACAGCAAGTCCGTATAAATTCACCAGAAGTGTTATGGATGCCATTGATGCAGAAAAGTACAAAGGCATGGGTGATTTCGAACTGGTAGACGCACTGAGCGAACTGTCCGGTGTGAAAGTTCCGCAGGCGATCGAAGAGATCCGTACCGCACCGGTTCTTCACAAGAATGTGGTAGAGACAGAGGATATGCCAAAGATCGTAAAACAGTTCTTAAATATCTGAGATGCCGGATCTGAAGCTATAAAGCATGAAGTAATGGCAGGACATCTTTGGAACATAACATCATATTTTAAAACCAAAGCAGGAGAAGGAACACTGTTTTTCCATGTTCCATCTCCTGTTTTTGCGTATCCGGGAAGCTGTGGTTTCTGAAGAATGCAATAAGAAATTAAATAAAGTTTAAGAAAGCGGGCGTTGCGGCGGCATATTATACTATGTATAATATATCAGATGGAAGTTACTTTATAACGGAGCAATTCACAGGTATCATGATACCAAGATGAACACAAAAACTATTAAGAAGGGATTTATGAATAGATGAAAGAAAAATTGATCACGTTTGCAGTGCCATGCTACAATTCGCAGGATTACATGCAGCGATGCCTGAGGTCGCTGATGGCGGGAGGCGAGGAGGTGGAGATCATCGTGATCGATGATGGCTCCACGGATCGGACCGGTGAAATCGCAGATTGCTATGCAGAAAAGTATCCGGAAACAGTCAGAGCGGTACATCAGAAAAACGGTGGTCACGGAGCCGGAGTGAACAAAGGACTGTCTCTGGCAGCCGGAGAATATTTCAAAGTGGTGGATTCGGATGACTGGCTGGATGAGGAAGCTCTGAAAAAGTTATTGACGGAGATCCGAAAAAGAAAGAGACAGAGGGCTTTAGCGGATCTGATCATCTGCAACTATCTGTACGACCATTTATATGAAGGAAAACAGAAACGGATGGGCTATGAGAATGTATTTCGCGATGGAAAAGTCTGTACTTGGGATACCATCGGGAAATTTCATCCATCGCAGTACCTTGTGATGCACGCTCAGATCTGCCGGACAGAAGTACTTCGAAGGTCAGGCGTACGCCTGCCGCGGCATACGTTTTATGTGGACAATCTGTTTGCCAACCAGCCGCTTCCGTTTGTAAAGACGATCCTGTACCTGGATCTGGATCTCTACCATTATTTCCTTGGAAGAGAGGATCAGTCGGTCAATGAGCAGGTGCTGATGAAAAGGATCGACCAACAGATTCTGGTCACAAAAATGGTTTCCGGGTGTGCGGATTTGAAGCAAGTACAGAAGGAACATCCAAAACTGGCGGATTATCTGGTACGGAATCTGTCAATCATGCTGTCGATTTCTTCCATTCATCTTTTGCTGATCGGAACGGAAGAGGCAATGGAAAAAAGAAACGAACTGTGGGAGTATATGAGAAGAAGAGGAAACGGTCTTTATCGGAAGCTTCGCTTCGGGACCGTGAGCGGTTTTACTTATCTGCCTGGAAAAGCAGGGACGGCACTTACACTGGCAGGTTATCGCCTGGCAAAACAGTGCTATCATTTTAACTGATCGGAAGGAGAGAAGCTATGGAACAGATTTATCTGGCTTTTGTGGATACACCGGGATTCTTTGCGTCCATCATCCGTAGGGTGATCGGGATCCCTTATGTGCATGTGGTCCTTTCGATGGATGCCGATCTAAGAGAGGCCTACAGTGTGGGTAGAAGGAATCCGGCCGTTCCGCTGATCGCCGGCTTTGAAAAAGAAAATACGCTGGAGATCGAGGCAGTATTTCCGCATGCAAAATATAAAGTAGTCCGTATGCAGTGTACGGCAGAACAGAAAAAAAGTATTGCAAGACAGCTTTTGCAGTGCTATAAACAAAGAAAGCGATATCACTACTGTATTATCGGACTGCCTTTCATCCTGTTTCAGATACCGTTTTATCAGAAGAATCATTATACCTGTTCTTCTTTTGTGACGAATATCCTGGAGCAGAATGGCATTTCGCTTTTCCAGAAGCATTTCTCGCTTGTGACACCAAGGGATTTTTACGAACTGGAACAGACAGAAACCATTTTCGAAGGATCTCTGCATGATTTTAACAGAAAGGTTTATTTAATGATAGGAGCAGCTTATGAATCGTAAAAATTTGATCAGTGCGGCGTTTTTCCTGGTACTATTGACCGCTACCATTGTGGTTATTTTTCAGGGAAATGATATGAATACCGTAGTTGCTGCCATGCAGACTTTAAGCCCGGTTTATCTGGTGGCTGCAGCTCTTACGGCTTTGTTCTTTACATCCGCGGAAGGCATTATGATCTGGTATCTTCTTGACAGTCTGGAGGGGAAAACCCCTCTTTTTTCCTGCATCAAATATTCGTTTGTGGGATTTTTTTATTCCGGTATCACACCGTCTGCAACAGGCGGACAGCCGATGCAGCTTTATTACATGCAGAAAGAAGGGCATAAAGTATCGGACAGCAGCGTGGTGCTTATGACGGTGGCGGTGGTATACAAACTGGTACTGGCCCTTATGGGCGTTGCCATTTTGCTTTTTTACCGCACGCAGCTGATGGGATATCTTGGAAACTATATTTATCTTTATTATCTTGGACTGTTTCTGAATACGGCTCTGGTGGTGATCCTGCTGTTTGTCATGATCAGCCCGCGCTGCTTTAAGAGTCTGGTACTTGGCGGCGAAGCAGTGCTCAAAAAACTGCACATTCTCAAAAAATCAGGAAAACGAAAAGAAAAACTGATCGAGATGGCAGATCAGTACCATGAAGCAGTTGTATTTCTGATCGGGCATAAAAACAAGATCGCATTTGTGCTGATCCTGACGTTTATCCAGAGATGCAGCGTGTTTTTTATGACCTGGCTGATCTACAAAGGCATGGGACTTACCGGAGAATCTGTGCTCAGTATCATGATCCTTCAGGCATCTGTTTATATTGCAGTTGATATGCTGCCGCTTCCGGGAGCACAGGGAATCACAGAGATCATGTACAAAGCATCCTTTGGACAGGTCTTTAAAGGGGCACTGCTTCCGGCGTCCATGTGCCTGACAAGAGGTCTGAATTTCTATTTTCTGCTGATCGTCAGTGCTGTTACAGCCATATACTGTCATTTCAGCGTCCGCAGAAAAGGCCTGAAAGGATCCTGGCGAAGCGAAGAAGCCAAATCTTAGAGGCATTTCCGGACAGAAAAAGACAAAAGAATCCGGTTTGTTAAAAAAAGACTGGACGAAATCGTCGATTTATGAGAAAATAATGTGAAAGTATTTTGCAGCCTCCTGTGATCGCAAAAAAGGGAGGCGGCTAATTACTATATGCAATTTATTTTTGAAAGGAGTCTTAAAATGATTTATTCACGTGAAGTAGAAGAAATGTGCCCAGTTGCACAGGGCGTTCATCATGGCGCTGCTCCAATTCCAGAAGAAGCAAAGTGGGTACAGGCAAAAGAAGTTAAAGACATTTCCGGATTTACACATGGTGTAGGCTGGTGTGCTCCTCAGCAGGGTGCATGTAAGCTGAGCCTGAATGTAAAGGAAGGTATCATCCAGGAAGCTCTGGTAGAGACCATCGGATGTTCCGGTATGACACACTCTGCTGCTATGGCTGCTGAGATCCTGCCGGGTCTGACTGTAATGGAAGCTCTGAATACAGACCTTGTCTGTGATGCTATCAATACCGCTATGAGAGAACTGTTCCTGCAGATCGTATACGGAAGAAGCCAGAGTGCTTTCTCTGAAGATGGTCTGGCAGTAGGTGCTGGTCTGGAAGACCTGGGTAAAGGACTTCGCTCACAGGTTGGTACAATGTACGGTACATTAAAGAAAGGTCCTCGTTACCTTGAAATGGCAGAAGGTTATGTAACAGGCATCGCTCTGGATGCTGATGATCTGATCATCGGATACCAGTTCGTAAACCTTGGAAAGATGACAGACTTCATCAAAAAAGGTGATGACCCTAATACTGCATGGGAAAAATCCAAAGGTCAGTATGGCCGCGTAGCTGATGCTGTTAAGATTATTGACCCGCGTAAAGAATAATTAGAGGAGGTAACAGGAAATGGCTTTATTTGAATCATATGAGAGACGAATTGACAAGATCAATTCTGTTTTAAATAGTTACGGAATTGCTTCTATCGAAGAAGCTGAAAAGATCACAAAAGATGCTGGACTGGATGTATATGCTCAGGTCAAGAGCATTCAGCCGATCTGTTTTGAGAATGCTTGCTGGGCTTACACAGTAGGTGCTGCAATCGCAATCAAAAAAGGCTGCAGAAGAGCTGCTGATGCTGCTGCTGCAATCGGTGAAGGTCTTCAGTCTTTCTGTATTCCGGGTTCTGTTGCTGACACACGTAAAGTAGGTCTGGGACATGGTAACTTAGGAAAAATGCTGCTGGAAGAAGAAACAGAATGTTTCGCATTCCTGGCAGGTCACGAATCTTTCGCTGCTGCTGAAGGTGCGATCGGTATCGCAGAAAAAGCAAACAAAGTTCGTAAAAAACCGCTGCGTGTTATCCTGAACGGTCTGGGTAAAGACGCTGCACAGATCATCTCCAGAATCAACGGTTTCACATTCGTTGAGACAGAGTATGATCCATACACAAACGAAGTAAAAGAAGTATCCAGAAAAGCTTATTCTGAAGGACTTCGTGCAAAAGTAAACTGCTACGGTGCAAACAGTGTACCGGAAGGTGTAGCTATCATGTGGAAAGAAGGCGTTGACGTTTCTATCACAGGTAACTCCACAAACCCGACACGTTTCCAGCATCCGGTTGCAGGTACATACAAAAAAGAATGTCTTGAAAAAGGTAAGAAATACTTCTCAGTAGCTTCCGGTGGTGGTACAGGACGTACACTGCATCCGGATAACATGGCTGCAGGTCCAGCTTCTTATGGTATGACAGATACTCTGGGACGTATGCACTCTGATGCACAGTTCGCAGGTTCTTCTTCTGTTCCGGCTCACGTAGAAATGATGGGTCTGATCGGTGCAGGTAACAACCCAATGGTTGGTATGACTGTTGCAGTTGCAGTTTCGATCGAGGAAGCAGCAAAAGCTGGTAAATTCTAAAAAATAAACAAAAAAGTTTTATTTAAATGAAAATAACAGGCACTTTCCGTAAAGGAGAGTGCCTGTTATTTTGAACGCAGAGAAGCATTCCCCCGCTTCAAGTGTGCAGAGCACTAAGCGGTGGGTGAATTTTTTGCAAGATTGGAAGAAAAAGCTTTTTGCAGATATCAGATATTGGCAACTTTCTGCTTGTTTCGGAATATTATAGTAAAAACAGCGTGGGGAGTCTATCATGCAGATCACCGATTATATAAAACCAGAGCTATTGGCAGTGGCACTGGTTTTATATTTTGTTGGCATTGGGCTGAAACATTCTCAGACCATACAAAACCAGTATGTTCCCGGAGTTCTCGGGATTCTCGGTATATTGCTTGCCGGTCTGTATGTGTTTGCAACGACAGAATTTCAGAGAAGACAGGAGATCGCAATGGCAGTTTTTACGGCGGTCGTGCAGGGAATCCTTGTGGCGGGACTGAGCACGTATGTAGATCAGCTGCTGGGGCAGAGACACAAGTCCTGTGAAAAAGAGGAAAAAGAGGAATGATCCGTCACGAAGGGAAACGTAAAGATTATATAAAAAGATGTATTTTGCAAAGAAGATGTGCTAAAATTGTCAGGGGATGCCTGATCAGGTCATCAAGTCATAACATTATTTCTGCACAGGTACATCGTGATTTCAGACTTTTCGTTGTGACATCCTTTTAAGCATAAAAAGCACAAAAGAGGTATAGCTATGGAGTCAAAATCAAAAAAAACTGTCTTATGGAAACTTTTTCTGTCTACGTTTTATCTCAGTGCATTCACTTTTGGCGGAGGCTATGTGATCGTGAGTCTGATGAAAAAGAAATTTGTTGATGAGTATCACTGGATCGATGAGAATGAGATGCTGGATCTGGTGGCGATCGCACAGTCGGCACCGGGAGCTGTGGCAGTGAACGGAGCGATCGCAGTCGGCTATAAGCTGGCAGGGCTTACCGGCGTGGTGACAGCCGTCTTTGGGACATTGCTTCCGCAGTTTGTAATCATTGCGGCAATCTCGGTCTGTTATCAGATCTTCTGCAAAAATTTTATTGTAAGCCAGATGCTGCTTGGCATGCAGGCCGGAGTCGGGGCAGTGATCGCTGTTGTGGTATATGAGATGGCGGGTGAGGTGGCAAAACAAAAAGATGCCATTTCCTGGATCATTATGGCAGCTGCCTTTCTGGCGGCAACGGTGTTTCAAGTCAATGTTGTATACATTGTGATCGCAAGCGGTCTGTTGGGATTTTTACGTTCAAAGTACGGAAAGAGGAAAATATCATGATTTATCTGAAATTATTTTTTGCATTTCTTCAGATTGGAATGTTCAGTTTTGGAGGCGGTTATGCGGCAATGCCTCTGATACAGCACCAGGTAGTGGACACGTATCACTGGTTAGATGGGAAAGGGTTCGCAGATCTTGTCACGATCTCGCAGATGACACCTGGTCCGATCGCCACAAATGCAGCTACGTTTGTCGGAATGAACACGGCAGGGCTTGCGGGAGCTCTGATTGCAACGTTTGGATGTATTCTGCCGTCCTGTATTTTGGTTACATTTATTGCTTACTTCTATTTAAAATATCAAAAGCTCGCAGCACTTCAGGGTATTCTTTCTTCACTGCGTCCGGCAGTGATCGCACTGATCGCATCGGCCGGCATTTCCATCTTGGTTTCTGCCTTCTGGAACGGACAGACTGTGATCCGTCTGCCAGATACCGACTGGGGTATGGTGATTCTGTTCGGCCTTTGCATCGTGCTGCTTCGGAAATGTAAAATGAATCCGGTGACCGTTATGTTTCTGGCCGGTATTCTGAAAGTTTTGCTGGCAGAAGGTCAGAAGATTTTGTAAAATTCTGGTAATTGTTCAGTGGCTTCACCGTTGTGGGTCAAAATACATTTTCTGTACATTGACATTTAAGGCTATAGAGGGTAAAATTGAAAAAAACTGATGATGTATATCAAAATAAAATGAACGAAACGATGATGGAGGATAAAGAAATGCAGATACTCAAAGACAGAATCAGAAAAGACGGCAAGATCAGAGAAGGCAATGTGCTGAAAGTGGACAGCTTTTTGAATCATCAGATGGATGTATCCCTGTTCCGTGAGATCGGAAAAGAGTTCAAACGCAGATTTGAAGGGGAAGAGATCACAAAGATCCTGACGATCGAGGCATCCGGTATCGGTATTGCCTGTGTTGTTGCCGAAGTTTTCAACGTTCCGGTTGTCTTTGCAAAAAAGACGCAGACCAAAAATATCGCAGGAGATGTCTATACCACACAGGTGGAGTCCTATACTCACGGAAGAATCTACGACATCATCGTTTCCAGGGAGTTTCTCGGACCGGATGACAAAGTGCTGCTGATCGATGATTTTATGGCAAACGGAAAGGCAATGGAGGGACTGATCCAGATCGTAAAAGATTCCGGTGCACAGCTGGTCGGAGCCGGTATCGTGATCGAGAAAGGCTTCCAGCCAGGCGGCGATGCCCTGCGTGATCAGGGAGTACACCTGGAATCTCTCGCTATCGTAGAGAGTATGGATGAAAAAACCGGAGAGATCGTATTCCGATAAGCTTTACGATTTCTTTACAATTGCAGATTTTCTTTACAAAAACATAACCAAGGATTAACCAGCCCATGCTTTTTGTGGGCTGGTTTTGTGTTATCTTAAGGTTGTTCACAAAGAACAGAAAAATCAGAAACTGACAGATGCCGAATGAAAAACTGGTAAAAATAAAACGAAAACGGCACAGCAGGTCAGGAGAGGAGATTATTATTATGAAGAACCTTAAGAAATTGACAGCTTTAGCAGGAATTTGTGCAGTGACAGTAGCAAGTCTGGCAGCATGCGGACAGTCAGGCACGACAACAGAGACAAAGGCAGATACAAACGCAGCACAGACAGAGGCAGGAAGCCAGGCGGCTGAAAGCACTGCAGACAGTGCCAAAGATACACAGGCAGCAAGCGAAGCTTCCGCAGATTTGAGCGGCAGCATTACCATGGCAGGAAGTACTTCTATGGAGAAACTGGCAAACGCCGTTGCAGAAGCTTTTATGGAGAAATATCCGAATGTAACCGTAAATGCAGAATTTACCGGATCTTCCGCAGGTATTGAATCCCTTCTTTCCGGAAGCGTAGATATCGGAAACTCTTCCCGTGCACTGGAAGACAGTGAAAAACAGAATGGTGCAGTAGAAAACATCGTAGCGATCGACGGTATTGCAGTTGTAGTAAATCCGGATACAAAAGCAGAGAATCTGACAAAAGAACAGCTGGCACAGATCTACACAGGTGAGATCACAGACTGGGCAGATGTAGACGGAGACTCCGCACCGATCGTTGTGATCGGACGTGAAGCAGGTTCCGGTACGAGAGGAGCTTTTGAAGAACTGCTGGATGTTGCAGATAAATGTACATATGCAAGTGAACTGGACAGCACCGGAGCTGTTATGGCAAAAGTAGCTTCCACACCGGGCTCCATCGGATACGTATCTCTGGATGTCTTGGATGACACGGTAAAAGCCCTGAAACTGGAAGGTGTAGAGCCGACAGCAGAAAACATCAAAGCAGGAAACTATTTCCTGAGCCGCCCGTTTGTTATGGCGACAAAAGGAGAGATCTCAGAACAGAGCGAACCGGTACAGGCACTGTTTGACTATCTTTCTTCCGCAGAAGGAAAAGATCTGATCAGCTCCGTAGGTCTGATCACTGTAGACTAACTGGAAAAAACGAAGGCTTGGTGTAAAGAATGGAAGATAAGAAAAGCAAATTCAGTATTTTAAGTGCAAAAGGATCCCGCTCGGCGGTAGAAACAACGGCACAGATCATCTTTACCATATGTTCGGTCGTTGCAGTTGCGGCAGTCTTTTCGATCACACTCTACATGATCATCAGCGGAACCCCTGCGATTTTCAAAGTCGGTCTCCTTGACATTCTCTTTGGAAGTGTCTGGGCACCGACGGCGGCAACGCCATCCTACGGTATCCTGTACATTATCCTCACATCGATCGTAGGAACGGCACTTGCCATCCTGATCGGTGTGCCGATCGGTATTCTGACCGCAGTCTTTCTTGCGGAAGCTGCACCGAAAAAACTGGCAGCCGTTGTAAAACCGGCGGTGGAACTTCTGGCAGGCATTCCTTCGGTTATTTACGGACTGGTCGGCATCTTGATGCTCAATCCGGTAATGTACAAACTGGAGCTGTTTCTCTTTCAAAATTCAAAAACACACCAGTTCACCGGAGGAGCGAACCTGATTTCAGCTGTGATCGTACTGGCGATTATGATCCTCCCAACGGTAATAAATATCGGTGAGTCTGCACTGAAAGCAGTACCGCAGAATCTGAAATCAGCATCGCTGGCTTTGGGAGCCTCCCATATCCAGACTATTTTCAAGGTGATGATCCCGGCGGCAAAATCCGGTATCATTACAGCCATCGTACTTGGAACAGGAAGAGCGATCGGTGAAGCAATGGCGATCACTTTAGTAGCAGGAAGTTCGGTAAATCCGCCGTTCCCATTCAATTCGGTTCGTTTTCTGACAACAGCGATCGTAAGTGAAATGGGATATGCAGCAGATTTACACAGACAGGTTTTATTCACGATCGGTCTGGTGCTGTTTGTATTCATCATGCTGATCAATGTGGTTCTGACACGGATACTGAAGAAGGGAATAGACGACGATGCAAAGTGAGAATTCAATTTATAATAAAAAAACACATGGCATGGACAAGTTCCTGTACGGATGCATTTATCTGTCAGCAGCCATAGCAGTTTCTGTTCTTCTGATGATCATCTGTTATGTAACGGTAAGAGGAATCGGAAGTGTAAGCCTGGAGTTTCTGACAACGGTAACAAGTGCAAGAAAAGGAACGGTCGGCATTGCCGGAAATATTGTCAATACGCTGTATATCATCGTGATCACGCTGGTGATCGCAACGCCGATCGGTGTGGGAAGTGCCATTTATCTGAATGAGTATGCCAAACCGGGCAAGATTGTAAGGATCATTGAATTTACGACTGAGACACTTTCCGGTATCCCATCGATTATTTTCGGACTTTTCGGAAGCGTGTTTTTTGGAACAACGCTGAAACTTGGTTATTCTCTGCTGACCGGTGCTCTGACTTTGAGCCTTATGATCCTGCCACTGATCACGCGAAACACGCAGGAAGCTCTGCGTACGGTTCCGGATTCTTACCGGAGCGGAGCACTTGGCATGGGAGCAACAAAATGGCATATGATCCGCACGATCCTGCTTCCGTCTGCCATGCCCGGTATCATCACCGGAGTGATTCTGGCGATCGGACGTATCGTCGGAGAATCGGCAGCCCTGCTCTTTACGGCAGGAAGCGGTTATCTGCTCCCGAAAGCGGGGGGATGGCTTTCCAAGATCCTGCAGCCGGGCGGAACTTTGACGATCCAGCTGTATCTTAGCAGCTCAAAAGCAGAATATAATGTAGCGTTTGGAATTGCATTTGTACTTCTTGTGATCGTACTGTGCATCAATTTCCTGACAAAATATCTGGCGAAGCGTTTCGATGTAACGCGGATGAAATAAAAGAAAGAGGAGCATCACCATGGAAAATACAAAAATCAGTGTGCAGGATCTGAACCTGCACTACGGAACGAATCATGCGTTAAAACATGTCAATATGGAGATTCGGGAAAATGCGATCACTGCATTTATCGGTCCGTCCGGATGCGGTAAATCCACCTTTCTGAAGTGCTTAAATCGTATGAATGACCTGGTTGAGAACGTAAAAATAGAAGGAAAAGTCCTGATTGACGGAGAAGATATCTACAGTCCGAAGGCAGATACCACACTGCTTCGAAAAAAAGTGGGTATGGTATTTCAGCAGGCAAATCCATTCCCGATGAGCATTTATGATAATATCGCTTATGGACCGAGGATCCATGGCATTAAAGATAAAGCGACACTCGATCAGATCGTGGAAGAGAGTCTGCGTGGAGCAGCGATCTTTGATGAGGTAAAAGACCGCCTGAAAAAATCAGCACTGGGGCTTTCCGGCGGACAGCAGCAGCGTCTCTGTATTGCAAGAGCACTGGCCGTACAGCCGGACGTGCTTCTGATGGATGAGCCGACATCGGCACTTGATCCGATCTCTACTTTAAAAATTGAAGAGCTGATGGTAGAGCTGAAGAAAAAATATACGGTTGTTGTTGTCACCCATAACATGCAGCAGGCAGCACGTGTATCGGATGACACCGCATTCTTCTTGGTAGGAGAAGTGATCGAGTTTAACCATACCGATGACATCTTTGCGAGACCGCAGGATAAGAGGACCGAAGATTATATTACAGGACGTTTTGGTTGATTGGGGGAAAAACAATGTCAGTGAGAATGAATTTTGAACACGAACTGGAGACTCTTCGCGAAAACATGGATGCCATGGGAAAGGGGATTCAGCAGGCTTTTGCAGATCTGCTCTCAGCGATTGCACTTAATGATCTGGAAGAATTGGACAGAATCCAGAAAAATGACCGTAAGATCAATGAGATGGAGCGTAAGATTGAAGCAGAATGTCTGCTGCTTCTGACCAGGCAGCAGCCGGTGCTGGCAAGTGATTTGCGTATCGTATCTTCTGTTATGAAAGCAGTCGGTGACATGGAACGTATCGGTGACCATGCAGCGGATATCGCAGATATGGCAGTGCGTCTGAACGGTATCAGCTACAAAGAGTATGCACCGTCCATGCCGGAGATGCTCGAAGAGACCAGAAAGATCCTCTGTGATGGGGTAGAGCTTTTTATGGCAAGAGATAAAGAGCAGGCAAAAGAATTTTATAAAAGAGACGATAAGATTGATGACCTTTTCAACCAGGTGAAAGAGGAACTGGTTGCCTGCCTGAAAGAAGGCAAAAAAGACACCGATGCCTGTGTGGATCTTCTGATGGTTGCAAAATATCTGGAACGTATCGGTGACCATGCAGTCAATATCTCAGAGTGGGAAGTATTTAAAGAGACCGGAAGCATCAAAAACGAAAGAATCCTTTGATACATGAGCTCACAAATGCTGCTTGCTTCCGTTGTTTTCCTGTTTTTTCGGCTTGACGTGAAGTGTGAAAACCTTTATAATAGAAAAAACACAGAACAAAGGAAGAAATTATGAGAGTTATCGCAGGCAAAGCCAGGAGACTGGCACTTAAGACGGTTCCCGGAATGGAGACCAGACCGACCACGGACCGGATTAAAGAAACGCTTTTTAATATGATACAGGATGAACTATACGGTATCCGTTTTCTGGATCTGTTTTCCGGGAGCGGTGCGATAGGAATTGAGGCACTCAGCAGAGGAGCAAAGGAAGCAGTCTTTGTGGAAAAAAATCCTGCCGCAGTGTGTTGCATCCGCGAAAACCTGAAGTTTACTAGGTTGGACGCGGATGCTTTTGTTGTGCAGTCAGATGTTTTTGCTGCACTGGATCGTCTGAGACGTGAGATCGAGGACGGCAAGGAGAGCTTTGGTGTCATTTTTATGGACCCTCCTTACAACCAGGAGCTGGAAAAGCGAGTCCTTTCCTGCTTAAAAGACAGCAAAGTGGCAGATGAGCGTACCCTGATCATTATAGAGGCATCTCTGGAGACTGATTTTTCCTATCTTAAGGAATTTGGGTTCCGTGTACTGAAACGCAAAGAATATAAGACAAATGTTCATATGTTTATAGAGAAGGAGAAAAAGGAGTTATGAGAAGAGCTGTCTACCCTGGAAGTTTTGATCCGGTTACGTTCGGACATCTTGATATCATCCGTCGTTCCGCTGTTCTGGTGGATGAACTGATCGTCGGTGTGCTGACAAATAGTGCAAAAACGCCGTTGTTTTCTGCCGAAGAACGTGTTAATATATTAGCTGATGTCACCAAGGATATCGGAAATGTGACAATAAAGGCATTTGATGGTCTGTCCGTAGATTTTGCAAGGAACTGCGGAGCACAGTTTATGGTGAGGGGTCTGCGGGCGATCACCGATTTTGATTACGAACTGCAGATGTCGCAGACCAACCGCATCCTGCGCTCAGATATTGATACGATTTTCTTATCGACCAGTCTGGAATATGCCTACTTAAGTTCGACAACGGTCAAAGAGATCGCCAGCTACCATGGCGATATCTCCAAATTTGTGCCGGAGTCGGTGATTGAGAAGATATATCAAAAAATGGAAGTGTCAAAGCAGGATTGAGAAAGTGCGAAGTACAAAACAATCCGTAAGGCATCTTTAAATTAGAACTAGAACCAGAAATCAGAATAAAAAATAGGAGTGATAACGATGAGCAGCAGAATTGAGCAGATTATTGAAGAAATCGAGGAGTATGTAGACAGTTGTAAATTCCAGCCACTCTCTTCTACAAAGATCGTGGTAAATAAAGAAGAACTGGAAGAGCTTCTGCGTGAGCTTCGTATGAAGACACCGGATGAGATCAAACGTTACCAGAAGATCATCAGCAACAAAGATGCGATCCTGGCAGACGCACAGTCCAAAGCAGATGCGATCATCGCAGACGCAAAGACACAGGCACAGCAGATGGTTACGGAAAGTGAAGTTATGCAGCAGGCATATGCACAGTCCAATGAGCTGCTGGAGAACACCAACCAGCAGGCACAGGAGATCATGGACAATGCAACAACCGATGCCAACAACATCCGTATGGGTGCACTGCAGTACACCGATGAGATGCTGGCAAATCTGGAAAAGATCATGAGCCATACGATCGATGCAGCAGGCGAGAAATACAATACTTTCATCAATTCGATCCAGTCCTGCTACGATATCGTAAACAAGAACAGACGCGAGCTGTCACCGGGCGGAAACCCTGCATCTTATGCAGCACCGCAGCAGGATGCGGATTACGATGACGACGAGGCTTAAAAAAGGCCCGGAAGCAGCGTAATGCAGAGTATTTCACACAGAAATATCAGCAGAGCGAGCAGTATTTTGGTAAAAAAATAGCTACGAAGAGATAAGGGGGTGTCTTTTATGACACTCCCTGTTTGCATGAAAGAGCAAAGACCGCCAAAAGCCAGAAACGGGAGCAATATCACATAACTTTGCGGATAAGCAAATGCGGCAGTGACGGCAGGGATTCCGCCTGTAATTTCCAGAAAGCAGGAGAAAAAAGCGGCACTTTCTGCACGTATGCGGGGTATGTGTGTGATCACATTGGATAAGACAGCAAACAATATAATATAACCGCCAAGCTTTAACAGGACTGAGAGGGCATCTTGGAGGCAGGCATCAAGCAGTGTAAGAGAAAGCACGGGACTCGATGTCTTTTTTTCACGGAGAGAAAAGGAACTGCCGCAAAAGAAAAATGCCATCAGACAGACAAAAGCAGGTATTATGTACAGAAAAGAGACGGTGATCCCGGCTTTCTCCGGGTGTTTTAAGTGCAGTGTCAGAAAATAGGTGATAAGAAAAGCCGGACTTACGTTGTTGCAGAAACCGAAGAGCATGGAAGCTTCCTTTGGATCGATCTGATCGGTTTTTAAAAGATCGGCAAGAATTTTGGCACCGGAAGGATAACCGAAAAAAAAGCCGCACAGGAACGCATAAAGCCCGGCCGGGGAGAGATGGAGATATTTTCGGGTAAAAAGTCCGGGCAGGAAGAGAAGATGTTCAATCAGGCGGCTCTGGATCAGGATGTTGGAAAAGACCATGAACGGCAGAAGGGTGGGAACCAGAGTGAAAAACCACAGGTTCAGTCCCATTTTTGCACCTTCAAAGACCAGACCAGGGAAAAACAGCAGAATCACAAACAGGGTAGCACCAAGAAGCGAAGAAAAGAAAGATTTCATAAAAAATTCCTCTTTTTGCGTATCGTATGCATCAATTCAAAAACATATGCATATAAAAATAAGACAGCATTTGTGAGGGGAGCTTCGGATGAAGAAAAAGCGACCGGATGATACGATTAGAAAAAGGATCTGTTTTCTGTTCCTTGCAGTGCTTGTTCTTTTTGTCGGAATGGCGATATTCCATCATGAAAAGAGAAAATATGCTCTGCATGACAGAGTCATTGAAATGGAACATTTCCGTTCTATGCAGGCAGGCGGCAGCTTGCAGGAAGAAACAGCAGAACTTCAGAAACAGAGCGGACTTTCGAAAGGAAAACTGCTGGCACTTGCTTTTGCGGGTGCTCAGGCGTCTTTTCCAAAGAAAATGCCGACGATCGATGAGCTGCAGCAGACGGCGAAGTGGATGTACCGTTATCGCCCGAAACAATATGAGATGCTGGAAAATGCGTTCTGTGCGGTATGGGATGATCTTGTCTGCTTTCCAGTAAAATGCAGGGTATCTTATGAGGATTCCTGGATGGAAGAACGCACCTACGGCGGCAAACGGGGGCATGAGGGGACGGATCTGATGCCGCCGACAAATCAGAGAGGGTTTTATCCGGTATTTTCTGCCACAGCCGGGACGGTTGAGCATATGGGATGGCTTCAAAAGGGCGGATGGCGGATCGGAATCCGCAGTGAACAGGGCGGTTACTTTTATTATGCCCATCTCTCGGAATATGCACCGAGGATGGAAGAAGGGAAAACAGTAGAAGCCGGCGAAATGCTGGGCTATATGGGGGACAGCGGTTACGGAGAAGAGGGCACGGTCGGTCAGTTTGCCGTACATCTGCATTTTGGCATTTACATACAGACGGCAGACGGGCAGGAAGTCAGTGTCGATCCTTACTGGATCTTAAAAGGTCTGGAGGGAGAACCTTGAGGTGACAGTTGGAAAAAAGGAAAAATTATGCTATACTGGTCTGACTGAGGAAGGACGGTAAGTAATGTAGGAGGAGTGGTTTTTATGGAAATACAGTTATGGAAGGATATTTTAAATCCATATGAGCTGGCGGTGGAGGAACTGCTGGTAAAATTTAATCATCTGATCAAAGAGTACCAGGATCGGGGTATGTACTCGCCGATGGAGCAGGTCTGCGGCAGAGTCAAATCGATCTCCAGTATTTTAGATAAAGCACAGAAGAAAAACATTGAAGTTGACAAGATTGAAGAACAGCTGGATGATATCGCAGGCATCCGCATCATCTGCCAGTTTGTGGAGGATATTGAGAAGGTGGCAGATCTTATAAGAAACCGCTCCGATATGCAGGTCGTTACGGAAAAGGACTATATCAATCATATGAAATCGAGCGGTTACCGCAGTTACCATATGATCGTGTCTTACCCGGTGGAGACCTTTTCCGGAACAAAGACCATCCGCGTGGAGATCCAGATCCGTACTCTGGCGATGAATTTCTGGTCTACGATCGAACATTCGCTTCAGTATAAATATAAACAGCATATGCCGGATCACATCCGGGAGAAACTGAGCCGCGTTGCCGATGCGATCATTGTGCTGGACAATGAGATGTCAACGGTACGCAGCGAGATCATGGATGCACAGAATTCCTGCCAGATCCAGACGAATCTGGTCAAAGATATTTTAAATAATATCCAGAATCTGTATACGATTGCCAACAAACGGGAACTTGTCAAGATCCAGGATGAGTTTTACCGGATCTATGAGACAAAGGATCTGGAACAGCTGCGTCGTTTTCACAGCGATCTGGACAATATCACAGAAGGTTACCATGTGCAGGCATTTAAGTGATCTTGATGTATGAAGAATGTCAGAGGCATTTTTGAGCAGATGTGGTATAGGAAAAGCAAATAATAAGAAACAAGAAAGGATAAAAAGATGGAACTGCCTTCAAATTATTTAGAAGAGATGAAAGAACTGCTCGGTGATCAGTATGAGGCATATCTTGCAAGTTTTGAGCAGAAAACCAGACAGGGACTTCGTGTAAATACCGCGAAGATCGCACCGGAAACCTTCAGGCAGAAGGCAGATATTTCTCTTGAATGTGTACCGTGGTGTGAGAACGGCTTTGCTTTTGATGAAAAGCAGACGGTGACAAAGCATCCATATTATTATGCGGGGCTTTATTATGTGCAGGAGCCAAGTGCGATGATCCCGGCATCACACCTTCCGGTAGAGCCGGGCGATTTTGTGCTGGATCTCTGTGCGGCTCCGGGCGGCAAGGCGACGGAGCTTGGTGCAAAATTAAAAGGAAAAGGCATGCTGCTTGCAAATGACATCAGCAATTCCAGGGCCAAAGGGCTTTTAAAGAATCTGGAGCTTTTTGGCATTTCGAATCTGTTTGTATCAAGTGAAGAGTCCGATAAGCTCAAAAAAGCTTATCCGGCGTATTTTGACAAGATCCTGATCGATGCACCGTGTTCCGGAGAAGGGATGTTCCGCCGGGATAAGGCAATGGTAAAAGACTGGCTGCAAAAAGGACCGGATTACTATGTGCCGATCCAGAGAAAGCTGCTGCTCGATGCGGCGGATATGCTGAAAAAGGGCGGAATGCTCCTGTATTCGACCTGTACATTTTCTGTAAAAGAAAACGAAGAAAACATCGCTTATCTTTTGCAGGAGCGGCCGGATATGGAACTTCTGATGCCAGAATGGGATGAATATTTCTCCCATGGAAAAAAAGAAGGATTTGAGAACTGTATCCGCATTTTCCCGCATCTGGCACCGGGCGAAGGTCATTTTGCGGCTCTGCTTGGAAAACGCACCGACGGCGAAGAACAGAGTGAAAAATGTCTGAAAAAACCGGCGAAAAGCAAAAAAACACCGGTGTCTGACCTCAAGGACTGCCCGGAATTTGCAGTATTTATGCAGCAGATAACAAAGCCTTTATCCGGAAAAACGGAAGTTCAGAAAGAACGCATCTATCTGCTTCCGGAAGGGACGAAGATCGAACGGGGTATCCGTTATCTTCGCACCGGGCTTTATCTTGGAGATCAGAAGAAAAAGCGGTTTGAGCCGTCGCAGGCTCTTGCCATGTGCTTAAAAGCAGAAGATTTTAAGAAGAGCGTCTCTTTTAAAGGGGACGATGAGCGTGTGATCCGTTACTTAAAAGGAGAGACCCTGGATTTATCCGACACAGAGGCGGAAAACGAAAAAGGCTGGGTACTGGTCTGCGTGGACGGTTACGGGCTTGGCTGGGGCAAAGCGGCCGGCGGTATCTTAAAAAACAAGTATTATGCAGGATGGAGAATGCAGTCATGAGTTATCGATTGGATCAGTATCTGACACTTGCCGGCGAGGGAAGTCGCTCCCAGGTGAAACAATTCCTGAAAAAGGGACTTGTCCAGGTGGACGGTATCACCGAAAAGCAGGCAAAGAGAAAAGTACTGGGGAACGAGCAGATCACGCTAAACGGAAAACCAGTATATTATGAAGAGCATTGCTATCTGATGCTGCACAAACCGGCAGGTGTGGTCACCGCAACCGAAGATAAAAAAGAAAAGACCGTCATGGATCTGATTACTTTGCAGCAGAAAAAGGATCTGTTCCCGGTCGGAAGGCTGGACAAAGACACGGAAGGACTGCTTCTTGTCACAAACGACGGAGAGCTGGCTCATCGTCTGCTTTCCCCGAAAAAACATGTGGATAAATGCTATTTTACGAGAGTGACCGGGCAGATCCATGAAGAAGATATCCACAGATTCAAGGAAGGGTTGGACATCGGAGATGAAAAGAAGACTCTTCCGGCGGACCTTGAGATCCTCTCGTCGGGAGAGATTTCCGAAGCGAAAGTCACGATCTGCGAAGGACGTTACCACCAGGTCAAACGGATGTTTGAGGCGATCGGCTGCAAAGTGATCTATCTGAAACGACTTTCCATGGGAAGCCTTAAGCTGGATCCGGCTCTGGAAAAAGGAGCGTTCCGCAAACTGACCGAAGAAGAGATTGCGGCACTTTTACAGCCGCCAAGAAAGGAAAAAGAATGAGCACAGATTTTTTGCCTGTTTCCAGAAAAGATATGGAAGAGAGAGGGATCGAGCAGCTGGATTTTGTCTATGTGATCGGAGATGCCTATGTGGACCATCCGTCGTTCGGACATGCCATCATCAGTCGGCTTCTGGAGGCACATGGCTTCCGGGTGGGGATCATTTCACAGCCCGACTGGAAGGATGAAAAGAGTATTTCCATTTTAGGGAAGCCGCGTCTTGGATTTCTGGTGTCGGCCGGAAACATGGATTCCATGGTCAACCATTATACGGTTTCCAGGAAAAGAAGACAGAAAGATGCTTACACACCGGGCGGTGTGATGGGAAAACGCCCGGACAATGCTACGATCGTCTACTGCAACCTGATCCGCCGCACCTACAAGCATACCCCGATCATCATTGGCGGGATCGAGGCGAGTCTTCGCAGACTCGCCCACTATGATTACTGGTCGGACAGCCTGAAACGCTCCATTTTGCTGGATTCGGGGGCAGATCTGATCTCTTATGGGATGGGAGAACACAGCATCATAGAGATTGCGGAAGCACTGGATGCGGGAATCCATGTACGCGATATCACGTTTATTGCGGGAACCGTTTACAAAACAAGGATGCTGGATGAAGCCGTCGATACGATCGTGCTGCCGTCCTATGAAAAATTAAAAGAAGACAAACTCTGGTATGCCAGAAGTTTTTATACACAGTACTGTAATACCGACGCATTTGCCGGAAAGCGGCTTGCGGAGCCTTACGGAGAGCATCTTTATATTGTGCAGAATCCGTCAGCAAAACCACTTACGCAGATGGAAATGGATGATGTCTATGCATTGCCTTATAAAAGAACCTGGCATCCGTCCTACGATGCCAGGGGCGGCGTTCCGGCAATCTCGGAAGTCAAATTCAGCCTGGTCAGCAACCGCGGCTGTTTTGGCGGATGCAGTTTCTGTGCACTGACGTTCCATCAGGGACGGATCATCCAGACGAGAGGGCATGAGTCCATTATCGAAGAAGCGAAACAGATGACGGAAGATAAGGATTTCAAAGGCTATATCCACGATGTCGGCGGACCGACCGCCAACTTTCGCCATCCGGCATGCGAAAAACAGCTGAAAAAGGGCGTGTGTCCGAACAAACAATGTCTGTTTCCAAAACCGTGCCAGAATATGCGGGCAGACCACAAAGATTATCTGATCCTGCTGCGTAAACTGCGGAAGATCCCGAAAGTCAAGAAAGTGTTTATCCGTTCCGGTATCCGCTTTGATTATCTGATGGCAGATAAGGATGAGAGCTTCTTCCGGGAACTGGTCAAATACCATATCAGTGGACAGCTCAAAGTGGCTCCGGAACATGTGGCGGACAAAGTGCTCGCAAAGATGGGCAAACCGGAGCATGCTGTTTATCAGAAATTTGTTAAAAAATATGAACAGCTCAACAGACAGGAGGGTATGAACCAGTTTCTGGTGCCGTATCTGATGTCCTCTCACCCGGGCTGTTCCCTGACAGAAGCTGTGGAACTGGCAGAATATCTCCGTGATCTTGGCTATATGCCGGAGCAGGTGCAGGACTTTTATCCGACACCGTCCACGATCTCGACCTGTATGTACTATACCGGTGTCGATCCGCGGACGATGGAGCCGGTCTACGTTCCGAAAAATCCGCATGAGAAAGCGATGCAGAGAGCTCTGATCCAGTACCGCAATCCGGCCAATTATGAGCTGGTCAAAGAGGCACTGTTAAAGGCACACCGCAGCGACCTGATCGGATTTGACGCCAAATGTCTGATCCGCCCGCGTCCGGATAAAAATCGTCAAAATTATCAGGGCACGGATAAAAATCGCCGGGGACAAGATGACAGAAACATGGGTGGCAAAAACGCAGGCAGAAAAAATACAGGAAACAGCAGCAATCAAAATGGACGAAATACTGCAAAAGAGCGTCCGACAGGCAAAAAGAAGACAATCCGCAACACGCATAACAGAAAGAAGAAGTGATATGTCAGAAAGAAAAAAGATTGCCATTGTAACGGGAGCCTCTTCCGGTATGGGAAGAGCATTTGTACAGCAGATCATGGACAAGTACCGCAGACTCGATGAAATCTGGGTGATTGCAAGGCATCTGCAAAAAGAGATGTGGCAGGAATGTTTTGGGACAAAGATCGTGCTTCTGCCGCTGGATCTTTTGCAGGAAGCACAGCAGAAGCGGTTAAGATGCAGGCTCTTTGCGGAGGATGTCCGGGTCAAGATTTTGGTAAATGCCGCCGGAATGGGACGGATCGGAACATTTGAAGAGATCACACTTCCGGAGCATCAGCAGACGACGAGGCTGAACGACGAAGCACTGATGACCGTCACGTATCTGTGCCTTCCTTATATGGAGAAAGGCAGCCATATCATTCAGATGGCATCGGCATCGGCGTTTGTGCCGCAGCCGGGATTTGCCGTCTATGCAGCATCAAAAGCTTATGTGCTGAGCTTTTCCAGAGCACTGCGAAGCGAAGTGCGAAAAAAAGGTATCACCGTGACCTGTGTGTGCCCGGGACCGGTGGACACGGCTTTTTTTGAAGGAGCCGAGAAATACCATAAAATGCCGCTGTTTAAGAAAAAATCTATGGCAGATCCAAAGCCTGTCGTGGAAAAGGCCGTTTATGATGCGGCCTGCGGGCGGGCATTGTCCATTTACGGATGGTCGATGAAAGCGTTGTTTCTTGCGTGCAAGATTTTGCCGCATCGTCTGATTATTGACCTGACTGCCATATTTTTTAAACCATAACGCAACCGGCAGCCAGACTCTGTGAAAGGACCGACTGTGAATCGGAAACAACTGGAGGAAATCATGAAGAGAGACAAAGGAGAATTTGGGTATATCAAATCCCAGAAAATCAAACGCGGACTGATCACGCTGGTGATGTTCGCAATCCCGATCATCATTTTTCTGACCGGGCTTTTTATCACAAAGACAAGGCTGAATATGTTTACCTTTGTGGCGATCATGGGGTGTATCCCGGCAGCCAGAGCAGCAACCGGGTTTATCATGATGCTGATGCAAAAACCGGCATCGGAAGCATTAAAAGAAAAGATCGAGCAGGTAAACGAAAATGTACGGATCTTATATGATATGACCTTTACTGCTTATCAGAAAACAGTTCCGGTCGATGCAGTTGCCGTGAGCGGGACGCAGGTGATCGGTTATGTGAGCAGTGAAAAAGCGGATCTTTCGTTTGGAGAAGAACACATCCGGGAGATTTTAAAGAACAATAAATGTAAATCGGTCGGTGTGAAACTGTTCCGAGAGGAAAAACGTTTTCTGGATCAGTTAAAGCAGATGAACCAGAAACAGAGTGAACATGAGACGACGGGCAGCCGGAAGGCAGAATATATCTGCGACGTGCTGCGTGCGATCGTACTTTAACAAAATCAGGCAGCAAAGAGGATTGCGAATATCCGCCTGACAACAGTAAAATACCGGGAAAGGAAAAGCAATGAGAGAACTTGTGATCTCAAAGTACGAGGCAGGGCAGCGTTTTGATAAATTTCTCGCAAAATATATGGAACTGGCACCGAAAAGCTTTTTCTATAAGATGATGCGAAAGAAAAACATCACGCTGAACGGTAAAAAAGCAGCAGGAAATGAAAAACTGGAAGAGGGAGATACAGTGAAACTGTTTCTCTCCGAAGAGACGATCGAAGGATTCCGGGAAAAGAAAAAAAGAGCCGTACATACCGGGGCAAAGCTGGATATTCTCTATGAAGATGAGCAGGTCATGCTGATCAACAAGCCGGCAGGGATGCTCTCGCAGAAGGCGGAAAAAGGCGATATTTCCATGGTGGAGCATCTGATTTCCCATCTTCTGGATACCGGCGAAGTGACCGAAGAAATGTTAAAAACATTCCGGCCGTCCCTGTGCAACCGTCTGGACCGCAATACGAGCGGAATCGTGGCAGCGGGCAAGACGCTGCAGGGTTTGCAGATACTCTCCGGGCTTTTCAAAGAACGTACCCTGCACAAATATTACCTTTGTATTGTAAAAGGCGTGATCAAAGAAGAACAGGATGTCAGAGGATGGCTTCTGAAAAACGAAAAGACCAACCAGGTCAGAATTTTCAAAAACGAGACAAAGGATGCTAGACCAATCCACACAAAATATCGTCCGCTTGCAGACAATGGGCAGGAGACGCTTCTGGAGATCGAGCTTCTGACAGGACGCACGCATCAGATCCGTGCCCATTTGTCCTATATGGGACATCCGATCTTCGGTGATCCGAAATACGGAGACGCAGTGTTGAATAAAAAACTGACTTCCGGGTACGGACTTCACATGCAGCTTCTGCATGCCTGGCATCTGGTATTTCCAGAGCTTTCCGGTGATTTTGAAGGACTTTCCGGTAAAAGCATCTACGCTCCGGCACCGAAGCAGTTTGTGAGTATTGCACAGAAAAGAGGACTTGGAACATGGGAACATGGAATTCCAGAGGTTTAAGAGGGTCCGCACTTGAGGAACTGATCAACCGCACGAACGAACAGTATCGCGAGAAAGGGCTGGCACTGATCCAGAAGATCCCGACTCCGATCACGCCGATCAAGATCGACAAAGAAAAGCGTCATATCACGCTGGCGTATTTTGATCAGAAAAGTACGGTCGATTATATCGGGGCAGTGCAGGGGATCCCGGTCTGCTTTGATGCAAAAGAATGTGCGTCAGATACCTTTGCTCTCCAGAATATCCATCCGCATCAGGTCGCTTTTATGCAGGATTTTGAAAAACAGGGCGGGATCGCCTTTCTGCTGATCTATTATACCGGAAGAAATCTGATCTTATATCTTCCGTTCAGGGATATGATACGCTTCTGGGAACGGGCACAGAATGGAGGACGCAAAAGTTTCCGTTTTGAAGAAGTAGATCTTTCCTATCAGATTGAAGCCGGACACGGCGTATTTGTACCGTATCTGGAAGCGATTCAAAAAGATTTGGATGCCAGGGATTGACAGAAATCAGAATTGAGCATATAATAACATCTGATTTTGCATGATAATTAGGTAACACGTTAATACAATAAAGTGAAACAGATGGAGAATTTGAAGGATCTAATGCATGATTTTATACGGTAATGCCGATATTTACATGACGGGATTATTGCATATTCTCACAAAGAGCAAGGGCAGAGGAGAATGGAGGAACCTATGGAACAGAGACTGCTGCACACACCGGAGGGCGTGCGTGATATTTACAGCGGAGAGTACGCCAGAAAGAAAGCACTTTTACAGAAACTGCACAGAGTCGTAGAGGGTTACGGTTACTGTGATATTGAGACACCGACCTTTGAATATTTTGATGTATTCAGCAGAGAGATCGGAACGACTCCGTCCAAAGATCTGTATAAATTTTTTGACCGCGAGGGAAACACCCTTGTACTTCGCCCAGATATGACACCGGCGATCGCCAGAGCCTATGCAAAATATTTTTCCAATGAGGAACTGGGTGTCCGACTTTCTTACATGGGAAATACGTTTGTAAACAACTCAAGCCTTCAGGGACATTTAAAAGAAATGACACAGCTCGGTGCGGAGCTGATCGGGGACGGCAGCGTGGAAGCCGATGCCGAGATCACGGCAATGATCGTAGAGATGCTGCTGGCAGCCGGACTTACCGAATTTCAGGTGAGCATCGGACATGTAGAGTTCTTCCAGAGCCTGCTTGCAGAGGCCGGTGTTGACAAAGCTACCGAGCAGGAACTTCGCAGACTGATCACCAACAAAAACAATTTCGGTGTCGAGACACTGCTCGAAGAGCGGAACATGAATGAAAAGCTGACGAACCTGTTCAAACGCCTTCCGCAGATGTTCGGAAACATCGAAGTGCTCGATCAGGCAGAGAGTATGACGGATAATACACAGGCTCTGGCGGCGATCGCCCGCCTGCGTAAACTGTATGAGATCATCCGCAAATATGGATATGAGAAATATATTTCCTTTGACCTTGGTATGCTTGGAAGCTACGGTTATTATACCGGCGTACTGTTTCGTGCCTACACGTTCGGAACGGGAGATGCCGTTGTAAAAGGAGGTCGCTATGATCAGCTGATGGGATACTTTGGAAAGCCGGCAGCATCGATCGGATTTGTCGTGCAGGCAGATGAGCTTTTAAATGCACTTTCCAGACAGAAGATTGCGGTTCCGGTCGAAGAAGGACCGACGCTGGTTCTCTATGACAGTTTCGTCCGTGATCAGGCGATCGAAGCATCCATTCAGATCCGCAGGGACGGAGGAAAGGCAGCTCTGATGAGAAGAATAGAAGGTTATCCGCTTTCTTTCTACAGCGCCTATGCGAAACGCAATGCACTGGAAAAGGTTGTTTATTTTGCAGCGGACGGAAACGTACAGACAGTGAAACCGCAGGAGGAAAAAGAATGAGATATCTGACATTTGCACTGGGAAAAGGACGGCTCGCAAAGAAAACACTGGAGCTGTTTGAGAAAATTGGGATCACCTGCGAGGAGATGAAGGACAAAGATTCCAGAAAACTGATCTTTGTCAATGAAGAGCTGAAACTGCGTTTCTTTCTTGCAAAAGGACCGGATGTGCCGACTTATGTCGAATACGGTGCGGCTGATATCGGTATCGTAGGCGAAGATACCATCCTGGAAGAACAGCGGAAACTGTATGAAGTTTTGGATCTTGGATTCGGAAAATGCCGGATGTGCGTCTGCGGACCACAGTCTGCGGCAGAACTTCTGAAACATCATGAGCAGATCCGCGTGGCAACCAAGTATCCGCATATTGCAAAAGACTATTTTTATAATAAAAAACACCAGACAGTAGAAATCGTCAAACTGAACGGTTCTATCGAGCTGGCACCGATCGTCGGACTTTCCGATGTGATCGTCGATATTGTGGAGACCGGTTCCACACTTCGCGAAAACGGTCTGGTCGTACTCGAAGAAATATGCCCGTTATCTGCCAGAGTGGTAGTCAACCAGGTGAGCATGCGTATGGAAAATGAAAGAATTACAAAGATTTTGACAGATCTGAAATCTGTGATCAAACAGGAGGCATAAAAGAATGCGTACAATAGCACTTACAGAGGAAACCAGAAAAAACGTGCTTGAGAATCTGCTGAAACGCAGCCCGAGCAGCTATGGAGAATTCGAGGATGCTGTGGCAGAGATCGTTGAGAATGTACGAAACAACAAAGATGCGGCAGTGTTTGAATATACGAAAAGATTTGACGGTGCCGATATCAACGCCGGAAACATCAAAGTGACAAAAGAAGAGATTGACGAAGCTTACGAACAGGTTGATCCGTCTCTTCTGGATGTTATCCGAAAAGCACTGGTCAACATTCGTGAATATCACGAAAAACAGAAAAAATACAGCTGGTTTGACAGCAAACCGGACGGAACCATGCTTGGACAGAAAGTCATGCCGCTTGCAAAAGTCGGTGTCTATGTTCCGGGTGGAAAAGCAGTTTATCCTTCTTCTGTTCTGATGAATGTTGTACCGGCAAAAGTGGCAGGTGTGGAGAAGATCATCATGACGACCCCTTGCGGAAAGGACGGAAAAGTGTATCCGTCCACACTTGTTGCCGCTATGGAGGCAGGAGCCGATGAGATCTACAAAGTGGGTGGTGCCCAGGCGATTGCAGCTCTGGCATTCGGAACCGAGAGTATACCAAAAGTAGACAAGATCGTAGGTCCTGGAAACATCTATGTGGCACTTGCCAAAAAAGCTGTTTACGGACATGTCAGCATTGATTCCATCGCCGGACCGAGCGAGATCCTGGTACTGGCAGATGAGACAGCCAATCCGCATTATGTGGCAGCCGATCTGCTCTCTCAGGCAGAACACGACGAGATGGCTTCTGCGATCCTGGTAACGACAAGCCGTGACTTTGCAGATAAAGTTTCCAAAGAGATCGAAGGCTATTTAAAAACTCTCTCAAGAAGCGAGATCATCCGCAAATCACTGGACAATTATGGCTACGCACTGATTGCAGAGACGATGGACGAGGCGATTGAGACTGCAAACGAGATCGCATCTGAGCATCTGGAGATCGTGACGGCCAACCCGTTTGAAGTAATGATGAAGATCCGCAACGCCGGAGCCATCTTTATCGGAGAATACAGCAGCGAACCGCTGGGCGATTATTTTGCCGGACCAAACCACGTACTGCCGACCAACGGAACTGCAAAATTCTTCTCCCCGCTTGGCGTAGATGACTTTATCAAACGTTCCAGCATCATCTATTATTCAAGAGAGGCACTCAAAGATATCCACAAAGATATCATCCAGTTTGCCGAGGCAGAAAAACTGACGGCACATGCAAATTCGATCCGTGTCCGTTTTGAAGAGGAAGATGCCAATGAGTAGGACAGCCACCATCACCCGGACAACAAAAGAAACGGATATCGCAATGACGCTTTCCCTTGACGGAAGCGGAAAATCCAAGATCAGTACCGGCATCGGATTTTTTGATCATATGCTGGACGGATTTACCAGACATGGGCTGTTTGATATGAAACTTTCCGTAAAAGGAGATCTCTATGTGGACTCCCACCACACGATCGAAGATACCGGGATCGTGCTCGGCAATGCGATCCGCGAGGCAGTCGGTGACAAAAAAGGCATAAAACGCTACGGACATTTCATTCTTCCGATGGATGAGTGCCTGGTCGTGTGTGCCGTCGATCTGTGCGGAAGACCGTATTTATCCTTTGATGATGTATTTACCGTACCGAAATGCGGGGATATGGACACCGAAATGGTACGTGAATTTTTCTATGCTGTTTCCTATGCGGCAGCAATGAATCTGCATATAAAAGTCTTGACACCCGGAAATAATCATCATATGATGGAAGCAATGTTCAAAGCATTTGCGAAAGCACTGGACATGGCGGTTGGAATGGATAGCCGCATTACAGATGTGCTTTCGACGAAAGGAAGTTTATAATGCAGAAGAAAATTGTGGTACATATGTATCTGAAAAACGGGAAAGCAGTGACCGGATTTGACGGAAAAGAACTGCTTGAAGATGGCGATGTGATGAGTATTGCCCAGCATTACAGCAACAACGGGGCAGATGAGCTTCTGATCTTTGATCTGTCGGATGACGATGCAGATCACGAGCAGTCTCTCAATCTGATCCGCCAGATCAGCCGGGTGATCGATATCCCGATGAGTGGTGGCGGCCATATTAAAAATCTGGAAGATGTGAAAAAGCTTCTCTACGCAGGATGCCAGCAGGTTTTCTTAAATTATGCCAAAGCAGCTAATATCGACCTGACAGAAGAAGTATCCAAACGTTTCGGAAAAGAAAAAATCGCGATCTGTACAGACAGTTTTGCACAGCTGCAGGCAAACAAGGCGAGGGTAAATGAATATACCTCCCGTGTGATCCTGCTCTGCGATGAAGTGGATGTGCGTACAACTGCCCGCCTTGTAGAAGTGCCGGTACTTCCGGTTTCCACACGTGCAGACCGTCACGGCCTGCTGAAGCTTCTGATGCTCGACAATATCTGCGGTGTCTGCGGAGATACATTCTCTGATCTGAATGAAGATCTGATGGCAGCCAAGCTGGAAGCGAAAAAGCATGGCGTTGAGATCAATACGTTCGAGAGCAAGATGAGCTGGAATGAGCTGAAACTGAACTCCGACGGCATGATCCCGGTTGTTGTGCAGGACTACAAAAATCTGGAAGTGCTGATGGTCGCTTATATGAACCGTGAAGCTTTTGAAAAGACTGTGGAGTCCGGAAAGATGACCTACTGGAGCAGGAGCCGCAACGAACTGTGGCAGAAAGGTGCGACCTCCGGACATGTCCAGTATGTCAAACAGCTTTCCATCGACTGCGACAACGATACCATCCTGGCAAAGGTGCAGCAGATCGGTGCCGCATGCCATACCGGGAACCGCAGCTGTTTCTACCGTGAGATCTTAAAGAAAGATTACCATGAGACCAATCCGGCGATCGTTTTCGACCATCTCTATAAGCTGATCGAGGATCGCAAACAGCATCCGAAAGAAGGATCTTACACCAACTACCTGCTTGAACAGGGCATTGACAAGATCCTCAAAAAAGTCGGAGAAGAAGCGACGGAGATCATCATTGCAGCGAAAAACCCGAATCCGGAGGAGATCAAGTACGAGATTTCCGATTTTCTGTACCATGTGATGGTACTGATGTCTGAACGCGGTGTGACTTGGGATGATATCACCAGAGAGCTTGCAAACCGCTAAGGGTATGATTTTGATATAACCGAATAAAACCCCGCCTTTTTGCATAGCGTATAGCAGAAAGGCGGGATTTTTATGCATACAGGCTTAAGTGAAGAGCAGAGACGGCAGATCGAAAAGATGCGGCGGCAGAGCGGCCGTATGCCGGTTTACCGGAAAACGGCAGAAAAAGTGAATGATTTTTCAGAAAAAACAGAAGAACTTTCACAGAACGGGAGTTCTTTTTTTACACGCCTTCTGGCGGCAATGCTGCTGCTGGCACTGTTTTTGCAGTTTCATTTGAGCGGCAGTTCGATCTTTGGATATAACAGCCGGGAGGCAGTCACGGCGGTCAGTCAGAGCATAGACTTGCAGAAAGTGGCAGATTCTGTTAGAATAAAATAATATGTGGGTCAGAACGTCATGGATTTCAGACTCGCGAAACAGGAGAAAGCATAAATAAATACAGGTAATATAAGCATCAGGAGGAACCACATGGGGAATAAACAAAGGGGAAAAATGAAAAAAAGACTGCTTGTGGCAGCACTTGCGGCATGCATGGCATTTCCGGCAAGTCTTCCGGCACAGGCAGCAGGCACGGTACACGGCAAAAAGGTCGGCTGGATACAGGAAAAAGGGCAGACGTACTACTGTGATCCATCTACTCTGCAGAATGTACGCGGCAAATGGCAGCTGATCGGCAAAAATTACTATTATTTTGACCAGCTGGGCAGATTGATCCGCAACAAATGGGTTGGAAATTATCACGTCGGCGACAACGGAGCCCTGGAAAAAAACAAGTGGATCGGCAAATATTTTGTCGGTGAAAACGGAAAGTGGATCAAGAAATTCAAGGGCGGCTGGTATAAGATCAACAAAAAGTGGTATTATTATACAAAAGAAGGCGTAAAGAAAACCGGCTGGTTAAAGTACAAAGGCAATAAGTACTATCTGGATAAAAACGGTGTGCGTCTGACCAAGTGGCAGAAGATCAAGAATACCACCTACTATTTTACGAAAAAAGGTAAACAGCGGAGTACTTCCTGGAAAAAGAAAGGCGGCTGGTATTACCCGACCAGCACGACCGGCTCGGTGTACAAAGGCGAGCGTATGAACACAGGAAGCCGCCTGACAGCAACCAAGATCGAGTACCGCACTTCCACGCTCAAAGTCATCCTTCGCAAACACAGAGCGTACAGCACCTGCTACTGGACTGCGGATATTAAGATCAACAATCCAAACCAGATGTTTTCAGCATTTTCCTATGGGACGTATGGCGGAACAAGAGAGACGACTTCGCATGCGGTAAAACGCACCAAATCAATCATCGGCATCAATGCCAGTGCTTTTTCCTATTCGGACGGCAGACCTTGTTTTGATGCAGTGAAGATCCAGAAAGGCAAGATCTACAACCGTGCAGGCGGTACAAGCTATTCCAACTGTGCCGTTCTCTGGGACGGAACCATGTTTACGCCGGAAGTACATCTTTCCGCCGAAGATCTGGTGGAAATGGGCGTAAAAGACAGCTACAATTTCGGACCGCCGCTGATCGAAAACGGCAAAAAAGTTACATACAATATGGCAAATTCTGCAAACGACTGGTCACTGATGTTCTATAAAGATCCAAGAAGTGCCGTCGGTATGGTAGAGAAAGGCCATTACATTCTACTCGTTGCAGACGGAAGAGGGATCGGCGGTTCCCTCGGACTTACCAGAACCGAGATGCAGAATATTTTCAAAAGCTACGGCTGTACCTACGCCTACAATATGGACGGCGGCGGATCAGCAACCCTTGCTTACCGCGGAACGGTGCTGAACCATCCATCCGACGGAGCAGAGCGGGCATGTGGAGATTTCCTGCTGTTCAAAGAATAAGAGGTAAAGAACAGCTGAATAAAACTTATAAAAGTATATAAATAACTGTTGAATTTTATAGGTTATTAGTATAGAATAATATTGAAAGGAAGTGATGCTTTGAGTAAATATTATTCTATACATGAATTTTCAAAAATTATAGGTGTATCTGCACAAACGTTGCGAAATTGGGATTCTAACGGAAAACTTCATCCGCATCATACTACAACAAGTGGATATAGATATTATTCTGATGAACAGCTCAGCCAAGTAATGAATGTAAAGCCTAGAAATCGCATTACAATCGGATATTGTCGTGTTTCAAGTCATAAGCAAAAGGATGATTTAGAACGACAGATTGATAATGTGAAAACATATCTTATGGCAAAAGGACAACCGTTTGAGATAATAAGTGATATTGGTTCTGGCATTGACTACAAGAAAAAAGGACTTCGGGAACTAATCAAACGCATTTCTCAAAATCAGGTTGAAAAGGTTGTTGTTTTGTATAAAGACAGGCTTTTAGGTTTTGGTTTTGAGTTGGTAGAATATATAGCTTCGCTATATAACTGTGAAATTGAGATTATTGACAATACTGAAAAATCTGAGCAACGAGAACTCGTTGAAGATTTAGTACAAATAATCACAGTATTCAGTTGTAAGCTACAAGGAAAACGAGCGAATAAAGCTA